>Ga0247727_10000745_pt1 | contig 79540 bp, 74 predicted proteins | sample WisWelCaveWW1625_FD_202498 | JGI IMG/M metagenome (GOLD analysis project Ga0247727, IMG submission 202498) | Biofilm microbial communities from Wishing Well Cave, Virginia, United States - WW16-25 | ecosystem: Environmental > Aquatic > Deep subsurface > Groundwater > Cave microbial mat | place...
CGTTCCAGTTGCGGGCGGCCATGGACCGCAAGATTCGGGCGATTCACCAACTCGTTGGACCTGGTAAGGCACATTCTGAGGCAACGATTCCAGCTCCCGGTAAGGTTTTATTCTGAGTCAACACGGAAGGGACGCAAGTCTCAAGATGCGAGCACACTGGGAAACACGACTTTCGACATTCGACCTTTGACATCCGACTAAAGCTGAGCAACGCTCTGGTCAACAGTCAAATGTCGAACGTCAGAAGTCGCCGTTAAGACTAGCGGTGCGGCTTGCAACCGATGACTAGAACAGCCACCGCATGCCGAGGGAGCCGCGCAGCGACGCCTGCTGCTCATCATTGTTCACCACCTCGACACCCCCCTTCCACTGCAGCGCGTCGGACACGAGCCGCTCCACTCCCGCGAAGATGCTGCGTGTCTGCTCGATCTCGTCTTCGCCGATGGCGCATACGAGCCGCTGGCGTCCTGATGGATCAATCACGCGCAAGCTCAACTGCTCCTCCAGCGGCGCCACTCCCTCGCCGTCACCAGACGCATACCGTTTGAGAAACATTCCCACTTCCAGCTGCCGCGCACCCCACGGACGCCCAACGCGCACCTCGTAGCCATCCGCCTGATGCGCTTCATCCTGCTGCACCGCGACCGACAGCGTCGACTCCCCCCAGCGCGTCTCCACAAACTGCGTCAACAGATCGCCGAAGAAACGCGCCTGCCCCATCCGTACGCCGACGTTGAGCCACGGCGCCAGCTCCGCTGACGGCGCCACCTCGAACCGATCAGCCACATCCTTGTGGACGGCGACCGATACGCTTCGTCCGGCGATCGGCTGCCGCCAACCTCCGGTGATATCTTCGGCGTAACCGATCGTGCCGCCCGTTTCGATCCCATCCAGCCCGCTCCCGGAGCTCGCGCCAAGCCCCTCCGCCAAACGCAGCGGCAGATACGGCACCGCGCGATACCGGAGATGCCACCGATCATCCCACCCGGACGCCCGGACTCCGGCAAACCCACCGGGCAGCGGGATGCGGTTCACCGACTCATCATCGACCAAACCAAGTAACAACCCTTGCTCGCCGTTCCACTGCAGAAACTCCTCCCGCTCCTGCTCCCACCGTCCGCCGATCGCCACCTGCACATCATCGCGGATGTTCGCCACGTACGCGAGTCCCTCCACCGCCAACGCCACCGGCGCCCCCGGCAGCACCTCCTGCCGCCATCCAACGTGCGCCACATCCGCCTGCGTCCGGAAACCGAGCTGCGTGTAGCTCGCCGCATCAAAGAGCGGCATCTGCGTATCGATCCAACTCTCCCGATAACCGAGCGTCAACCATCCGTCGTCCCATGACCGCTGTGACGCCACCTCGGTGTCGTTGAAGAAATTCACCGATACCGCCCCCGCGCTCTGCATCAAACGTGACGTTGTGCCGCCCGATGCCTTGGCGCCGTCACCCATTAGCTCCTGCGACAAGTTCGCCAGCAGCAGCTTCTCCTGATCTTCCAGCCACCGATCCGGCGAACGCCCGGTCAGCTCCTGCGCCACCAGCTGCGTTGCCGCCTGACTGTGGCTCCCGCCGATCTCCACCAACCGATCCAACCGGCTGAAGTCGAGCGTGATCCGGTTGAAATCCTTCGCCAGCATGTGCAGACATTGATCCAGTGCCGGATCGCCGATATCGAGCCGCCGATCCACGCGCCGCGGATCAATGGTGACCGTCCTAAGCCGCACAGCATCCTGCAGATCATCGAACGCTCCCAACCACTCCGCTTCGGAGCCGTGCCGCAGCAGATCATCCTGCCCTACGCGATCCCCCAACGCCTTGAGCGCCACCGCATCCACCTCACCGAGCAGCTCCACGATCGACTGCGCACCCTCGTACAACCCGGCCGAGCTGTTGGCGCCCGCCGAACGCCAACGGATATTCGTGCCGTCGAGGTTCAGCCGGAACGCATCGATCCGAAGATTCGCCCGCGTCAGATCCACGCGACCGGGCTGCACACGCCCCAGCAGAAAATGCAGCCAGCGCGTCGACCCGTTCCGCCACTCAACGCTGCGCCGCACGTCATCCCACCGCCAGTCGAGCACGTGCCCCTCCGTCTCCGCATGCCCGCGCTTGAGCCCATCCGACCACGTCAAACCACCAATATCCACGATCCCCGTTGGCAGCGCCTTGCGAAACGTGACATGCCCGGCTTCCACGCTCACCGACGCATCGGGGATCGCCAGGTAATGCTCTCACTGCACCAGCTTGGCGCCGTCGTCCACGAAGTTCCAAAAGAGAACGGTCTGATAGAGATTGGGACCGATCCCCCGATACCCGGTGCCGCGACCCGCCTGTGGCGAGAAATCGATACGAAACGGAAACGGCTCTGCTCCGATCACCTGCCCGCCGGTTTCAAAACTCCCCGTATCCTCCCATGTCGCCCACGGCAGCTCATCGAGCTGGAACGACTGCAGATACTTGATCGTCAGGCTCCCGCGACGGCGATCGACCGTGACCGTCCTGGTTTCATCGCTCGTCGGCAACGCCCGACTCTCCGCAAGCAGCAGCTGCCCGCTCAGCGCGCGCTGCAGCCGCCACTGCTCTACCTCCCAATCCGCATAGCGCGCCTCATCCTCCCCCACCGCCCATGCCCGCTGCCAGCCCACCGTCGTAGCCGCGCTGAAGCCCTGCTGCGCCGGAGCGAAGCTCCAGCTGCGCAGAGGCGAGCGCTCATCGCCCGATACCGATACCGCATCCCATCCATCCATCAATCCCGGCTGCGCATGCGCCTCGCCACCCGCCCCGGCGAACAAACAACCTCCCGCCACAACCACCGCCCACCGCCCTGTCGCCAACCCGCTCCGCCACCTCATCCACCAGCTTCCCACCCCTCTCATCACACGCATAGCCCCGTCCTTTCCCAGCAGGTTAGACGCTCTCAAAATACACGCAACCCATTATTTCACAGGAAGTCTCAACTCTTGATGGATAAGAAAACACACGCCCACGCTATCTGATCAACACAGCAGCTGGCGAAGTTATTACAGACCTACGGATAGTTTTCAGACACCCTCGGTATATCCATGGCGCTCACGATACCAAGTGGGACTACACGCGCACGAGGGAGAGACGTTCGTCTCCCCCTCGTGACACCCATGAATCACTACACCTTACTGACACACGACATCACTTCGACCGCACCTTAGCCCGCGCACCCTCAGATGGCTCGATCCATCCAACGCCCTTCGGCGGCGCTTGATGTAGCTGCTCCTGCACCTTCTGCTTCTGCTCCACCAGACCCATCACCGCGTCCATACGCCCCGATGTCATCGCCGGCTTCTTCGGCTGCGGAGATTCACCGCCCGATGTTGCGGTACCATCCGTTGCACCAAGAGGCACCTTCCCCCCAGAGATCTCTCGACCACCCTCCCCTGCCGGCATCGGATTCACATTGAGCGTTGGCTGCGCGTCTTTCGCGGCCTTGTCGCCTCGCTGATCTGACGCCCGACGCTTGTCGGATCGCTCGATCTCCCTCCCCTCGGCGTCGTACTCCTTCACCTCCTGGCCGATAATCTCTCCCGATGGGCTGTAGCGGATCGTCGTCACGGTCTTGCCAAGATACTGGCCATTTGCATTGAAACGCCCGACCGTGGAAACCTCTTGCTTCACCGCGCCATCGTCGTGGTACGTCCGCTCAGTCTTGGACCAACTCTTCTGACGACCCTGAGCATCCCACGATTTCCCTTCAACACTCGTCGCCCGGCCATACCCGTCATACTCGATCACCACCTTATCCCGCCCCACGAGCTGCCCGGCGTTGTTGTAGGTCTTGATCACCCTCGTCTCCTGTGTCAACACCCCCTGAGCGTTACGGGTATAGGTCGTCACACGCTCCGAGGAGAGCTCCCCGTCTTCGTCGTACGACTTCTCCTCAACCCGCGAGAGCAACCCGCTATCGTCGTACTCGGATATCGTCTCACCTGTCTTTCTCCACCCGCTGTTGTGGCCGTCACCATCCCAGTCATCGAGTCCACCCGCCCAAACCTCGGACACCACCGAGGTTGCCAACCCCCTGGCGTTGTACAACGTCGTGGTCCGCCAAGCCGTCACACCACCCTCGCCGCCCTGAGCCCATAGATCAGTCCTGCGAGTCAACACCCCTTGCTCATCGTACTCTTCCGTCACCTTGGACGACGAGAAATGCCCGATCAAGCTATGCGAATGATACGTGGCGAGCTTCTGACGCAGCACCCCGCTGGTGTCATACGTAAACTGCTCCCCGCTCTCCGATGAACCGCCGGTGGCGAGCCAAGACGTCGTCCGCTTGATCAGACGCCCCGCATCGTCGTACTGCCAGGTTGATGCCGACTCTACCCCACCATCGCCACGAACCCTCGTCTGTTTGATCAGCCGCCCGGCCGCGTCATACTCCATGGTGCTGCCCCACAGGCGCACGTCGTCAGCCGGATCGTCGGGATCGCCGAGATCCCAACACTCCTCGATCGTCTTGCGCCCCGCATCGTCGTAAGCGTACCGATACTCCGATGCCACAACTCCACTCCGCAAACTGATCGTACGCTGTACCAGCAAACGCCCTTGCGCGTTATACGTGTTCGTTTGGTCGTATATTAATGTTAACTCACCATTGAGCCGTGTATAAAATTTATAAGAGACAATCCGACCATCCTCATCGTATGCCCACTCTGTACGCCACTGCACCGTGCGAATATCGTTGGCATCGATCTGCGCCACCTCCTGACTGATCATGTGGCCCGCCGTATCGTACGCATACACCGTTTCTCTATGACTGACCAACTCTCCCTGCCCATTAAACTGTTTCCACTGATGGCGCACCAACCGCCCGGCCGTGTCATACACGTCGGTTATCTCCGTGCGCGACGTGACCTGACCATTGCCGCCGTAGGTGAAATGCTTGGAGACAAACCGCGTCAGCTGTCCCTGATCATCATACTGCCATCGATTGACCATCTTCCATGCGAGCTTGTCGTTCGCACCAAACTCCTCCGTTACTTGTTCGACCAGCCGATCGCCCCGGTACTGCTCCGTCAGCACATTGCGACCGATCACCTCGCCATGTACGTAGTACGTGGTCTCCCGCTTGATGACGGCCGTCCGAGTGCCATCCGCCGCGTAGGTGTACGTGATGTCGGTGTGCACCTTGCTCAGTAACCGATTCCGTTGATCCATGACTCGCTCGACCGTCACGAACCGAGTGAGTCGACCGCTCTCGTCGTAGCTGTAGGTGATCTGACGCTCAATCTGCTCAATCCTGTACCCCGGCCACCAAATCGGCATTGCGCCGGTGACGCCCTCGCTCTCCCGCTGCAGATACGGACCATCAAACCAGTAGTAGGAGTGACGGCGCCACACCTTCTCAACGACCGACACGATACGGCCGTGCTGGTTGTACGCTTCCACACGATGCGTGCGCTCCATCAACCGACCATCCTGGTACCGCTCAGCACGCTGCTCCACCTCCTTGAGCGTGCCGTTCTCGCGATACGCGTACCGCGTCGTCTCCTGCCAACGGCTGTGGGTCCTGCCGGTGTTGTCGTAGCTCCTCCCCTCCAGCTGACGGTGAACCAACAACCCCTTCTCGTTGTACCGATAGCTCGTCGTCTCCTCTGTCGTCAAATCACCGAAGATCGGCCGAAACGGCATCCATGGTGACACCGGCGGATGCGCAGCGTAGAACGCGTCGTCCGTCGTAAAGAACTGGAGCTCCATCGGGTAAAAAAATCCGAAATACTGGCTGGTACTCTCCCGATACACCGACGTCACCCGACCAGCCGCATCGAACGTTTGGCGCACGATGGACGAGGAAACCAATCGTCCCTGCGCATAGGTCTGCTCCGACTCTTCCGTTATCCGACCTTGCGTGTCATATTTGACGACCCGATCCGTGTATCCCCCCAGCGCTCCACCATCGCCGAACCAACTCACGCGCTCTGTGAGCGTTGTGCCGGAATCCCCGCGCACAATGGTCTGCTGCACGCGACTCAGCAACGTGTTGTCAGCACCAAACTGCTCCACGGTCCGCTCAGTCAACCGACCCTGCCCATCATAGGTGTCCTGCTCAACCATCCTTGACTCCAGCGCGCCGGTGACATCATCAAAGTGCCTGGTGGTTGTGGTCGATGAGACCAACTTGCCATTGCTGTCATAGGCATACTCGATCTTGACGCGGGACAAGACCTTATCACTGCCAGACGTCACGACGCGCTCCTCTTCCTTCAACACGTTCAGAGTCGCGATGACCATGTAGATGTAGGTCGTTTGCACCACCTTCACCAACGTCTCCGAGGCATCGTAATGCTTCTCGGTCATCGAGGTTCGAAGATCCCCCTCATAGGCAAACGCCCGCTCGATCCGCCGGATCGTCTTCCCCAACCTGTCGAAAAACTCCTGCCGCTCCCCTTCTACCTGCGCGATCTCTACTCCATCAACATACACTCCTCCCATGTAGCGCTGCGTTTTCGATGACAACCACACTTGCCCAGTATCGGAAAGAGCATACGAGAACTCGTACTCCGTATAATGCGGAGGAACCGAGTCGGTCTGCATCATCCCCCGGTAACCAAGGACGATCTGCCACCGAGGTACGCCGTCTCCCAACAGCGACTGACGTGCCTGCAGACGCGAAGACGGCAGGAAGACAGAGGCGTTGTGCGACTGACCATATACCCACTGTATGCCGATGCCGCATTCCTCACTCACCCACGGCTCGACAGAAACAGATACCAGCGCATGCTGGCTGGCATCCAACTGCAGACGCTTGATCATATCGGCTTTGGCCCGACCGATCCCCCGGTTTACCTCCGGAGGATACGGCGGCTGAATCGGCAAGGGTCGCACTGCTGGAACCAACCGCCGCATCGGCGTGATCGACTGATAGAAGACAGGAAAACTCACAGGATATTCAGCGTTGAAGCCCGGGGAACCACCGAATGGCACGTAAGGAGGCATGGTCATCCCTGAACCGAGTGCGCCACCAATCGGTTGGGCATGAGCCAGCGGCACTGGTGATGTCAGTGTCATAACGACAGTAAGTAACAAGCATACGAGGCTGTTCCAACTCGCTGGAATCCGATAATGATCCGGCAGCGAACACAACGATGAAAGTTGGGTAAGGTTTTTCATAGCGAATCCCTCCGAGCATATCTGGAAGCTGCTTGGGCGTTCGTGCTTCCACTAGGATAAACACCGATGGTAGGGCATTATTACAGCAGTGAAAGAAAGTCCTGAAGGATATTACCGAGCAGCAAAATCGTTGAGATAAGCAGTAGCTGTGATCGCCTCTGAACTATCAGGAAAACGTTGCAATAACTTATGATACAACCGAATGGCTAGATCGGATTGGCCGGAGCGTTCCGCCACGATCGCCTTGGCGCACAGCGCCAGGCTTATCCATTCCGAGTCCGGGTACCCGATCAGCAACCGATCGAAGGTCGCTGTTGCCTCCGGGTACATCTTGAGCGATGCATAGTACGCACCAGTGAAGAGCATGAGCTCTGGCGTAGTGCGCGGATCCTGGTACCGAACAACGAGTGCTTCCAACGTTCCCAGCGCGATACGGTGCAACCGCTCGTTCCGCCACTCAAACGCCCGATTCATCTGCTCCACCACACGCTCGAGCAACCGATACCCACGCAACGGCTCTCCACCATGGATGTACAGCCGCGCCGGACCAAATAGTCGTTCCACCCGTTGCGGACCATCACCGAGATCTAGCCGTACCCTCCACCACCCCACCTCATCCAACTGCTGCAGCCGCACCCATTCAACATCGCTGAGCATGCGCGACGACATCTGACCGCTGGATGTTCCGGCGATGGCCGCGTACCCACGACTGACGGCCAACCGCTCCGCCCCAGCGACTTCTTCGATCATTCCAAACTGTACCGTTCCATGCGCAACGCCCAACCACGTGCTCCCATCATCAGGATTCACCGCCAGTCCGAAACCGGTACCAACCACCGTTGCCACCGCTGAAGGCGTCCGGATCTGCAACTGCCGGCTACGAAATCCCGGATCGGTCTCGACCAGGCAACGTCCCTGGCGCAAAGCGAACACCGTCGTCGATCGCCGCCACACCGATGTCGCAACCACCTCTAACTCCGCCGGCCCTTCGCACCGCATGCGATACTGATCGGACCGAACCAGATCGCACGACTCCCCCTCCCCCACCCGGAGACGACTTCCCGATGCCAGACGCACCAGCGGCTCGGCCGATCGCCAGCGATCACCCGTCCGATCGGACACCTCCACGCGCCCGTTCCACGCTACCAGCACAGGGCTCGACAACCATCGCGTATACCGCATCCCGCCCACCACCAGCAACAACGCAGCAACGACAGCCAACGCAGCACGAGGCGCGGCCACTTGCCACCGGAACCACTCCACGGCTTCTCGACACCCCAACACCACCTGCGACAACCACGACGACGCCTGACGTTGCTTCAACGCCAATAGCCGTGACCGAAACCGATCACCGTACCTATCGGGAATCACCGGCTGCGGCAACTGTTTGAGCGCATCGTCGGCTACACGCAGCGTCTCCAGCTGCTCACCGCACGACCGGCATCCATCCAGATGCTCACCAATCTGGCGCAACCGACCCTCTGAACACACGCGATCCAGATAGCGCGACAGCTCTAGAGGCGTTGGATGACGCTCCATCACGCCGTTCCTCCACGGTCGCAAAGCACAATCCCCTTCCGCTGCAAAAGAAACCGCAACATGTGACGCCCCCGAAAGAGGCGCACACCAACCAACTGCTCGCTGATGCTCAATGCTTTCGCTGCCTCGCGATAGGAAAATCCCTCGAGACTACACAGCACCATGACCTCGCGGTACTCGATCGGCAGCTCGGCAATCGCCGCGCGCACGTGCTCCTCGCGCTCCGACAGGACCGCGCCCCCAGCTGGACTCGCCTGTGCATCCGCTACGCGCTCAAACATCGACTCACCGCCCTCCGACTCCGGATCGACATCCACCAACACCTCGCGCCGTCGCCGCAACGCATTGCGCGAAAGATTGACGGCAATCCTCGTCACCCACGCTGACGCCTGCCCCATTGGCTGATACCTGCTTAAGTGCCGGAATACCCGCAGGAACGTCTCCTGCGTAATATCTTCAGCCAGCTGTCGCTGCCCCACGCAGCGATACACGATCCGGAAGATACGCGCACGATGACGCTCGTGCACGAGTTCAAACGCCCGCTCATCTCCCTGAGCCGCCCGTGCCATAAGCTCATCATCGGATAACGAATCGTCGCTTCCCCCGAGCGTCACTTCCTGTGTCATGGCTCCACTATCATAACACTGCTCACCATCATTTATTACAACGAACGCCGTGCCGCACGCGACCCATACGCATCACCCCCGCACAAACAATTAGGGCCGGCCACCTCTCTGGGCAACCGGCCCCACCACACGCGACGCGCCTCCATTGGGGTCACGCTTTACCACACGTTGGATGCCGACCCCTCCACCCCCGGCAGCACGAGCACAACAGTCGCGCGACCATCCGAGTGCACCACCATACTTTCCATGATATCGGCTGCGGCTACACCTCTGAGCACCATCACCCAGAACTGATCTTCCCCCTCCCGCAAACGGGTTGACAGACGCACCCTTGCCGGACCCAACACGCGTTCCAAAAGCATCGACTCCTGACGCAAGATCTCCGCCAACGAATTACCCCCAGTATCCCGCACGCGAGATGCTCCAACACCCCCATCGTCTTCAGTGAGCCGCCGGCTTCTCTCATGGAGCGTGGTCAAAACGCGCTGCACCAATTGTCGCTTCTCCTGCGCATCCACCACACCGTCCGTGCCAGCAAACGCGCCGAACGCATTCTCATACCCCTGCCGCCACAACTCCTCCCGCTGCAGCAACCGGGACGCCAGCGCATCATAGTAGGGCTGCGTGTCCCGCTGATACACCCCCCACACCTCCTGCTCCAGTCTCACCAGGAATTGATGAGCATGCCGCACCTCTTCAGCAGCGCGCTGAACCGCTGCGGATGCTGCATCATCCTCCGGGTGCGCGAGAACCGCATCGCGACCCGACAGCTGCCCACCACTCATGAACGCGCCTCCCAACAGATCCGCAAGCGCCTCACCATCGGCAAACCCATCGAGCGATCCATAAGTCGCTGCCTTGATCGCCACCCACGCGCGCACCGCATCCAGGAACCGTTCCTCGGCTAGTCGCACACGGCTCCGATACTGCTCCAGAGCCGGCTCCATAATCGCCTTCCTCCACTCCGACTCATGACGAAGGATCGCCTCGATGTCCCGCTCCTCTTCCGGCAGCTCTGCGACACGCTGCGGCTGCACCTCACTTTCCGATATATCTCCTCCATCACGAAATAGATCCTTGATGGAACGCTCTTGCAACACCGGCAGCACCTTCGATGGCTCTTCCACCACCAGACGACGATCAACAACCGACAGATCCTCAACATCGTCGCCGGGCGCCTCCGGATCGTCAACGATCGACACCTCACCAGACCGCAAGCTCCTCAGCATCGACACGCCCGCCCACGATCGCTCAGCAAACGCATCGTCAGAATGTTCACCGCGGATGCCTTCGTCACCCCGCCCCAGCGTATCGCCCCCCGCCCTTCCTGAGGTCTTATCCACACCCCCCAAGAATCCTTTCATGAACCCCGCGGATGACGAAGCCCTCTGACGCTCTGACTCACGCCGCAGCTCCTTCCACAACTCCTTCACCAGCTCCACGACTCGCCGACGATAGACCGTCCTGACTGAACCGATCACCTCTTGATTCAGCTGAAGAGACTGCCGCAGGATCTCGGACGCGAAGGTAGCAGAACTTTGATGCCCCACAGTCCCCGCCTGTGCCGACGGTGCCAGCATGTCCGCGGACGATGGACTCCCTGCTGCCGTCGATCCCGACGGCTTCCGGAACAATCTGTCAAACGCATACCGCACCACTCCCCGATGATCGATGCTACCATCCGTACGCCTGAACAACCCGGCAGGATCGCCGCCCCCATCCCACCAATACTCCGAACCCTGCAACAAGCGATCCGCCATCACCTCGTAGTACCGCTGATTGGCTGCCTGATACGCTGCGGCCGACTGATGCAGCTGCAGATCACTGAGCAGCGTGAGGGACAGCTCGAACGATACCTGGAACTCCGCGTCGAGCTCAGCTCCCGCAAAGTGTGATTGCGCTACCTGCTCACGTAACTCGGCGGGGTCTTGATGCCCACCGCCCTCCTCCGCTGATATCCCCGCGTAGAAATCATGGCGGTGCAATTCAGACACCATCTCCAGAAGGACAGGATCGGAAAACTTGGAAGTCGCGACGTCCGCAGTCATTGGATCGCTCTGACTGCCACGATCAGGCTGGAGGTAGAACCAGGGGTCGCCGTTGATAATCATCACCCCCAAACCCTTGGATTCCTCAACGCTCCCACCCAATACGCCATCTGAGGGATCGTTGTCAGTCGGTGATAACGCCCGTTGATCGCCAGTGTCAGCCACCGCTTGTCTGCCGCGTACACCTTCGATCATCTCCAGCTGCTCGACATGCTGGTCGAGTGCACCCAGGCGTTCGGTTGCCTGCTGCGGCGTCTCCTCAGGCTTTCGCTCGACAAGCGCTGCTCCTCCGGGCGCCACCGGCTCACCATCAGCAGCACACGGCATCACGCTCAACGAAAAGGAGATCAACAGAATGAGCGCGAACACAAAGGCTCGCTGCATCATCGGAATGACAGCAGAGCTGCTCATGAGAGCTGGGTGTTGATACCGCACATTAGCAATCATCTATAATCCCTATATGGTCAAGAGAGGACTTCCTTAATCATCAGCAAACAAGACAATTACACAATTTTACTAATACCAATACAAACCATAGCATGTAGACAAAGAGGGGTCAAACGGAGCTGCTTGGAAGAATTTCTTGGGGTGCCTGTGTGAACAATCCTCGGATCTGATCAAACAACATGCTGCTCTAAGGCTTGCGCAGCTGCACCCCACGGCTGAATTTGGGAAGCGCCAGCACACGATCGTCACCCGCCCTCCGACCGCACCACCATACTTTCCATCGTGTCAGATACCGACACGCCACGAAGCACCATCACCCAGAACCGATTCTCATCGGACTGGACGCGATCCAACAGCCGGACGTGCGCCGGCCCCAGCAAACCCTTGCGCAGCATCGACGCCTCACGTTCAAAAAACTGCCACTGCTGCATCTCTCCACCCGATGCGGCCCCACTCTGCTGCGCCAGCCGCTCCATCGCGTATCGCACCAGCCGCCGCTGCTCCGCATCATCGAGCGCGCCATCCGCACCGGCAAACACCGCACGCGGCTCGCCCGCCTCCTGCCACCACCCCGATACCTCCAACAGCCGTGACGCCATCGCCGTATAGTACGGCTGCGTTTCCTGTCGATACGCCCCCAACGCCTTCTCCTGAGACCGCGACAAGAACCGATGCGCACGCTGAATCTCCTGCGCCGCCCGGCGCGCCGCAACGCGCTCTCCCAATGACGGCGTCCCCGGCCACGCGACGACCTCCGAATCAAGAGGCAACGCCCCAAACGCCTCGATAGCCGCACCGTCATCGATACCGTGCGCCGCCGCCTTGATCGCCGCCCACTGGCGCGCCGCGCCGAGCAACCGACGCTCCGCGGCCAACACCCGATGGCGGTATCTGTCACGCGCCGGCCCTACAATCCCTCGAGCCAGCGTCTGCGCCTGCTGCGCCACCTCATCAGCAACGCCCGCCACCGCCAGCGACCGCGTCACCTGCACCTCCTGTCGCCCTTCACTACCATCCGCAAAGAGATCAACAGTCAACGAGTGTAGCGGCAGCGATGCATCCGCCTCCAACATGCGCTGACGGACTTCCAGCCGTCGCTCGTCACGCGCTACGTCCGACTCACCCAGCGCCAAGCGATCGATCACATCCACCGCCTCCATCTCGCGGAACAACGCGCCGCGGACGGACCGGTGCGGTAGGCCAGCACCCTGCTCAGACGAGCGTTCGGCAAAGAGATCGCCATCCCGCCACCGACTCCTGCCACCGACCACCACGGCACCGCGCACCACCGCTCCACCCACCGCGCCCTGCGCCCCCTCAGAACCATCAAACCCGACCGACGCTCCCCCAACGCCTGAGAACACCGCCCGATCCAACAGCTCCACACCACCCACCCCAGCCGGCCCCACGCGCTCCCGATCGTAGAGCACGACCGACTCCAACGGCTCCTGCTCCCGCTGCAGATCCTGCGGCAAGACCTCCTCCGCCCTCGACACCTCTCCATCCGCCCCTTGCAGCGCGAGCGACACACCCTGCGCCCCCAACGTCTGCACCATCTGCCGCGACCCGAAGAAACGCTGAGACGCATAATGCACCAACCGTTGATCGTCCAAGTGCCCATCCGCCCCGGCAAACGCCTCCCACGGATCGCCTCCTCCATCCCACCAATAGTCCGACACCTGAAGCAGCCATATCGCCATTAACTGCTCGTATGAGCGATACCCTTTTTGGTAGACCGACGATCGGAGCGCCTGTCGCACCTGCGCTTCCAACTGTTCATCCTCACCACCGCCCTCTTGCACAGTTGCCAACGCCTCCCGCAACTCCTCCACCGATCGGGACGACACCTCAGCATCATATCCACCGACCTGCGGCAACTGCCCGCTGAGCGCCAACGTCGCACGTCCCCGCTGCCGCCCCACCAACCCCAGCGCCGCATAGAACCGCTGGCTGCGATTCAGCTCGCCAAGAATCTCCTCCAGTTGGATCGCCCCGACATCCACCATATGCACTTGTGCCGCCACGCGGGAGATCCCACCGCCTTTATCCATCACATACAGCCACAGCGTATGATCCTTCGGGCCGCGCGTCGCAGCGATCACGCGGCTGCCGAGCAACCGGCCATTCGGCGCAAAGTCGCCGATCCGGTCCAGATCCGTCATCGCCACGCTGACATTCCACGGGCGCCTGAACTGCGGTCCCCGCTCCATCTCCACAGTCTTCAACTGCTGAATGTACTCGCCGAGTGAGATAAGACGCCTGGTCGCGCGTGCCACGCTATCCAACGGTGGATGCGTAGGAGCTACGGGCGACTGTGCCGATTCCTCCGCAGCATGTGCAGCAGAACCGCTCAAGCCACCGATCAGGAAATACACAGCGAGATAACAAACTGAGACACGTCGGAAGGAAACAACAGCTGACGATGGGACAGTGATCAACCCAATCTGTCTACGGGCAAATGTAATCATCAACCGCCTACACCTGTCAGGTTGTGAATCGAGCAAGTGGTTGGAAACACTCATCTAACATCCAACGACGCCACCTTATCATGCCGACCGTCAATCGTCAAACCATCAAAACCTGAGACGCGAGCCACGAGACTCGAGCTGCGAGGATTGAACTACAGCATCAAAGGCTGACACAAGACTCAAGACGCAAGTGACAGGCTACGAGAGAGTTCACCGGTCGTTGGTCGCCGGTCGCAAGTCGTAGGTCAACCCATCGCTCGTGGCACGGGGGAGCGCTCGGGCACCCAAGCACTCGAGCACTCAGGCACGGGTCTACGGAAAAGGGTGTTGCGTCGGTGGATGGGGTTGCATACAATAAGCGGTCATTATGATCACTACGGTACTCTTCTACCTCTTTGCCGGACTCATGCTCTTCTCGGCACTCCTGGTGATTACGCTGCGGCATCCCGTGGCAAGCACCCTGTCGCTGTTGGTCAGCATGTTCTCCCTCTCAGCGCTCTTCGTGCTGCTGGGGGCATACTTTGTTGCCGTCATCCAAGTGCTCGTCTACGCTGGCGCCATCCTCGTCCTCTTCCTGTTCGTTATCATGCTGCTCGACCTCGGCAAAGATGCGATGACGCGCACTCAGGGGCATGTGTGGCTGTTGGTTGGTTTTGCGATCGGCGGCGTGCTGCTCTGGCAGCTGCGAACAATCATCAACCACACCGTTGACGGGTCGCTCCCGCCGGCGGCCGCCGTCCAGGGCACGACCGAGCAGGTTGGCCAACTGCTGTTCACGCAATATCTACTGCCGTTCGAGCTCACCTCGTTCCTGCTCCTAGCTGCCATCGTTGGCGCCGTAGTGTTGTCCCGAAAGGAACTGCGATGAAGACCCAGTCGCAGGTCGCAGGTCGCAGGTCGCAGGTTCGGTCAGCTGCAGACAGCAGCCGTAACCATTCTCTTCCGCACCTTACACTTTACACATTACACGGATCTTGGACATGCCTACGCTAACTCATTACCTCTGGGCGAGCTGCATTCTCTTCGTGATCGGCCTGATCGGCGTCATCACCCGGCGCAACATCATCATGCTGCTGCTGGCGATCGAGATCCTCTTTAACGCCGCCAATCTGGCGCTCGTCGCCTTTGCCGCCCACCGCGGCGACCTCGCCGGACAGATCATCGTCTTCTTCGTCATGACGGTGGCGGCAGCCGAGGTCACGGTGGGCCTGGCAATCGCCGTCCTGATGGTCCGCAGCCTCAAGACCTCCGACGCCGACCAACTCTCCCTGCTCAAGTGGTAGGCCGATGATGAAAGACCGCAGATTCAGAAAGCAGAAAGCAGTAAGCAGAAAGCAGCGATCCCAGCAGCGCCTGCCTTCTGCCTTCTGCCTTCTGCCTTCTGCCTTCCGCCTTCTGCCTTCCGCCTTCTGCCCCCTGCCTTCTAACGTATCCGCGCTACCATGATCTCAACACTTGCCTGGGCAACGCTCTTCGCTCCATTGGTCGCAGCACTGGCGATCTGCACGCTGACGATCAAGCAACGCGCCGTCAGCGCCGCGCTGGCGATCGGCAGCCTCCTGATCGGACTCGGCTGCTCGCTGACACTCCTCACCATGGCACTCCGGCACCAGCTGGCGCTCCCATTCGAGTCATCCATCGAGTGGATCCGCATCGGCTCGTTCCTCCTGCAGTTCGGCATCCTGATCGACCCACTCTCACTCACCATGCTGCTCGTCGTTACCGGCGTCGGCAGCTGCATCTTCATCTACTCCGTCGGCTACATGCACGACGACCGAAGCTTCCCGCGCTACTTCGGCTGTCTGGCGCTCTTCGCCTTCTCGATGCTCGGCATCATCCTCTCCAACGACTTCATCCAGCTCTTCATGTTCTGGGAGCTCGTGGGCGTCAGCTCCTACCTGCTGATCGGCTTCTGGTACGAGAAACCATCGGCCGCCGAGGCGGGCAAGAAGGCATTTCTGGTGAACCGGCTCGCCGACTTCGGCTTCCTGACAGGCATCCTGCTCCTCTGGTCGCTCTCAGGCATGACCGGCATGGGGCGAACGCTCAACTTCCTCCATCTGGAGGAGGCGGTCGGCACCGGCTTCATCCCGCATGCGGCGCTGGTGACGGCCGGACTCCTGATCTTCTGCGGCGTGCTCGGCAAGTCGGCGCAGTTCCCGCTCCATGTCTGGCTGCCGGACGCCATGGAAGGCCCCACGCCCGTCAGCGCGTTGATCCACGCGGCGACGATGGTGGCGGCGGGCGTCTATCTCCTCTGCCGGACATTCTTCCTTTTTGCCGAGGTCGAGCCGGCGCTCCACGTCATCGCCAACATCGGCGCCTTCACGGCGATCTTCGCAGCGCTCATCGCCGTCGTCCAGAACGATATCAAACGCATTCTCGCATTCTCAACGCTCAGCCAGCTCGGCTATATGGTCATGGCGCTGGGGCTGGGCGGCTACACGGCAGGCATGTACCATCTGACGACGCACGCCTTCTTCAAAGCGCTCCTCTTCCTTGGCAGCGGCAGCGTCATCCACGCACTCCACACGCAGGATATCTGGCAGATGGGCGGGCTACGTAAATCGATGCCGCTCACGACATGGACGTTCGTCATCGGAACGCTGGCACTCTGCGGCATCTTTCCCCTCTCCGGCTTCTGGAGCAAGGATGAGATCCTGGCGCTGGCGTACCACGAGAACCGCTTCCTCTACGGCGTCGCCACAGTCACGGCGGGACTGACCGCCTTCTACATGGGTCGGGCGCTCTTGGTGGCGTTCTTCGGCGCGTCGCGCAGCCACCATCACGCGCATGAGTCACCACCGGTGATGACGCTCCCACTCGTGGCGCTGACGATCCTCTCGGTGATCGGCGGCTTCATCGGCATCCCACACTTCGTCCATCATCACCACGGCACGCATGTCGAGTTCAACACGACCGTGGCGATCATCTCGAGCACCGTGGCGCTCGGCGGCCTGGGGCTGGCCTATCTCGTCTACGGCTCGCGGACGATCTCCGCCACCTCCATCATCCAACGCGCCCCCTGGCTCTACCAACTCCTCATCAACAAATTCTTCATCGATGAGCTCTATCTCTGGATCGTCCGCTACATTCAGCAAGGCCTCGCGACACTCTGTAACCTCTTCGAGCGCTATATCATCATCGGCCTGGCGGTCAACGGCCTCGCAGCCGTCACCCGCATGATCGGCGGGGGGCTACGCTACTTCCAGACTGGTCACGTACAGACCTACGCGCTCGGCTTCGCCGCTGGCGTGACGGCGCTGCTCTACGCGATGATCCTCCGCGGAGGCGCGCCATGATGACATCGATCTCGACGATGCTGCTGGCACCGATCGTCGGCGCAATCGTGCTGCTGCTGGTGCCGGAGCGCCGGGCCGACTGGGTGCGCCGCATCGCCGTCGCCGTCACGACCATCTCGCTCGCCATCGCCGTCGCCCTCTTCATCCAATTCGACCGCGCGCGTGGCGGCTACCAGTTTGAGCAGCTCATCCCGTGGATTCCGCAGCTCGGCATCGGCTACCATGTCGGTGTCGATGGCATCAGCGTCGTGCTGGCACTCCTGCACGCCCTCTGCGCCTTTACCGGCGTTCTCGTCTCCTACTCGATCAAGGAACGCGTGAAGGAGTACTACATCTTCTACCTGACGCTCATCACCGGCGTCTTCGGCGTCTTCGTGTCGCTCGACCTCTTCGCCTTCTACTTCTTCTACGAGATGGCGGTCATCCCGATGTTCCCGCTCATCGGCATCTGGGGCAGCGGCGGCGAAGGCATCAACTCCAAAGAGTACGCCACTATGAAGCTGACGCTCTACCTCACCTCCGGCGCGGTGCTGGGGCTGATCGGACTGCTCTCACTCTATACGCTCAGCGGCGCGCAGACGTTCGACATTGTGTCGCTGGAGCGCCACCTCACCGTCTCGCCGCTGCCGGTCGCCGCGCAACGCTGGATCTTCCCGATGCTGCTGATCGGCTTCGGCGTGATCGCCCCGATGTGGCCGTTCCACTCCTGGTCGCCGATCGGACATGCCGCCGCCCCATCGGCCGTCAGCATGCTCCACGCCGGCGTCCTGATGAAGCTCGGCTCGTACGCCATCATCCGTCTGGCGGTGAGCCTGCTGCCGGAGGGAGTCGCCACCTGGATGCCGTGGGTCGCCACGATCTGCCTCATGAACATCCTCTACGGCGGGCTGGTCGCCATGGCGCAGAAGGACGCCAAGTTCATCATCGGCTATTCGTCGTCGAGCCACATGGGCTACGTGCTGCTGGGGATCGCGACGCTCACGACGCTTGGCCTGAACGGCGCCGTCTTCCTCATGTTCGCGCACGGCATCATGACGGCGCTCGCCTTCGCCCTGATCGGCTTCATCTACGACCAGACGCACACGCGTAAGATCGCCGAGTGGGGCGGACTGGCGCGCCAGATCCCGTTCGTCGGCACCTGCTTCGTCATCATGGCGATGGCGTCGAGCGGCGTCCCCGGCTTCGCCAACTTCCCCTCCGAGATGCTCGTGCTCATCGGCGCCTGGGACAACTACCGGCTGCAGACGATCCTGGCGGTCTTCGGCATCGTCATCACCGCCGTCTACATGCTGCGGCTGATCCGCACCGGCTTCTTCGGCCCGCTGCCGGAGCGTTGGACACACCTGAAAGACGCGATGACGCCGTTCCAACGGCTGCCGTACGTGCTGCTGATCCTCGTGCTCCTCTACTTCGGCTGCTTCCCACAGACGTTGGTATCCACGATCGACAGCGGCACCTCCGCGCTCCTGCAACGGATCCGGACCGCGCCGGTGATCCTCGCCAGTCCATCGCCCTCACAAGAGGTTAGCCATGTTCATAACTGACGTGACGACCGTGCGTTTAGCACCTCTTCGAAGCGAAGTTGATGAGCCGTTCATCTTCGAGCGGAGGCCGAGTCCCTCGACTTCGCTCGGGGCAGACGTATGCGAGGGAGCATGCCCTGAGCGAGGCCGCAGGCCGAGTCGAAGGGTCGAGAAGCCAGACGCCGTCCGTTCTCGACTCTCCACCATAGATCGTTGGTGGATCGCTCGAACACGAACCTGTTTGCATCAGATTGGAAGCACGCCGGTCTTGGTAAGCAACGAGGTCTTGCGCGAGCTAAACATGCTGAGCGATCGACATGGCTGACCTAGCGCTGATCTCGACAGAACTCTGGCTGGCGGCACTCTCGATCGTCGTGCTGGTAGTCGACCTCATCTCGCCTAACGCTGGCAAACGCTGGGCCGGCTGGATCTGCGGCCTCGGCATCGTCGGGTTGCTGCTGGAGCTCTCGTCTCGCTCCAACGCCTGGGGCATCGGCTTCTGGGGCATGTGGCGGTTCGACGCGCTCGCCTGCTATATGAAGGGACTCTTCCTCCTAGCAGCCGGGCTCGTCGTGCTGATGACGCGGCGCTTCGGACGGAAGCTGGATCACGGCCACGGTGAATTCTACCTGCTGATCCTCTACGCCACGCTCGGAATGATGGTGCTCGCCTCGATCGGCGATCTCCTCATGCTCTTCATCGGCCTCGAGCTCGTCACCTTCTCGCTCTACATCATGACGGCGTATCTGCGCACCGATGCCCGCTCGGTCGAAGCCGGCATGAAATACCTGATCCTCGGCGCTCTCTCATCCGGGCTCGTCCTCTTTGGCATCGCCTTCCTCTATGGCGTCACCGGCAGCACGCAGCTCTCGGCGATCCGCGACGCGGTGTTGGCGAATCCGCTGCAGCCGACACCGCTCCGCTTCGGATTGCTGCTGGTGCTTTCAGGACTGGCGTTCAAGATCGCCGCGGTGCCGTTCCATCTTTGGGTGCCGGATGTCTACGAAGGCGCCCCAACGCCGGTGACGGCGTTCCTGGCGATCGGCTCCAAGGCAGCTGGCTTTGCTGTGCTGCTGCGTATCGCGGGCGAAGTGATGGCTCCGGGATGGGGTGTCTGGGCGATGCTGCTCGCGGTGATGGCAGCGATGACGATGCTCTACGGCAACCTCGCCGCGATGCCCCAGCAGAATATCAAGCGGCTGCTGGGATTCTCGAGCATCGGGCATGCGGGATATATGCTGATGGGTCTTGCGGCTGGTACGACGGCGGGTGCCACCGGTGTGGCATTCTACCTGCTGGCCTACCTTTTAACGAGCGCCTGCGCCTTCTTCGTGGTAGTGCTGGTCGGCAACGCGCTGGATAGTGACGAGCTCGCCGACTACACCGGACTCTCGCGCCGCTCGCCGCAGCTGGCCGCCGCGCTCTTCATCGCGCTCCTATCGCTGGCCGGAGTACCGCCGCTGGCCGGGTTCTTCGGCAAGCTGCTCCTCTTCAAAGCGGTCGTCGAGCAGCAACTCTTGTGGCTGGCGCTGATCGGCGCCGCCAACGTCGTCTTCTCCCTCTACTACTACATGTTGATCGTCAAACGGATGTACATGGTCGCCCCGAAGCACACCAGCCCCATCACCATCGACCCGCGCTCCAAACTAATCCTGTACGCCCTCTGCGCCAGCATCCTTATCCTCGGCACCTTCCCCGCACCGATCCTGAACCTCGCCTCCGCCGCCACCGCCGCGTTGTTCTGAGGCGGCCTCGCGTACCAGAGCACAGGATCACCAGCGCACCAGCGAAAGCTCCTGAGCGTAGGCTAAAGACACCAGACCGTTGGCTTTCTCAATCTCGCACGGTATACTTGACCCTATCGAAGGATGTGGTCATTCCGCTGACGAAAGGATAACTTGCATGGCCGTAGCCCTGAAAACTCAGCATCCGTACATCACCTCACGCAGCCAAGTCCACGGCGGGGAACCCGTGGTCCGCGGCACACGCGTGTCTGTTCGCTCGATCGTGCAATACGTTCTTCGGGAAGGAATGGCTCCCGAAACGCTGGTCAAGGAGTTCCCCCAGCTGTCGCTGGCGGCTGTCTACGATACCCTCTCTTACTACTACGATCATCGCTCCCAGATCGATAAGCTGCTCCGAGAGCAGACAGAAGCGGCGTGGCGTCGGTAAAACTCTACCTGGACGAGGACGTTCGCCCTCTGCTGGCTGATATCCTACGTGATCGCGGATACGATGTGAGTAGTACCTCTCACGCCCGCCGGAAAGGACTCACCGACCCTGAACAACTAGAGTACGCTATGAGAGAACGTCGAGCTCTGGTTACGCACAACATCCGCGATTTCGTGCAGCTGCACGCCCGCCTTGCCGACAACCACTATGGCATCGTGCTGTCCAACCAGGAACCGCTCCCTGTGCTCTTGAGGCGTCTCCTGTATTTCCTGTCCCGAGAGACATCCGCCTCCGCCAAGGGACGCCTCTTCTGGCTGTCGGATTACGAACCGCCAAAGACCAAAGCGTAGCGCTTTCCGACACATCCGTACCTGTCTAGGGTGTTGACGGAACACGTGTGAAGCACGAGGCAAAACTCGAGCCACGAACTACGAGTAGAACTAAGGGAAGATCGGCAACGATGAACTCACGCCAAGGCGACTTTGACGGGGCTCGTGTAGTGGATGGGAGCGAACAAAGCAGGAGCAACCTCTTTCATTAAACCAAGCCGCTGCGCGTTCTCTAGAAAAAGCGAGATGGCTTCCTCCAGCGCCGCACGAGCGCTCTCAGGCGTCTTGCCATAAGACGCAACACCAAGCTCAGGACACTTCGAAACAAAGTGCTTGCCTTCCTTCCAAATCACCGCGGTAGCATATCCCCGCTTCATAATCCCTCCTGTTTGACGCCCAAAGTATACCACGCCCGCAACGACCGTACATGTCAGTGCCGCTCCTAAACCTCGCCTCCTCCGCTACCCAGGGACCCTTCTAACCCCGTCACCAGGTCACAAGATCACCAGTAAAGACCTCAGACTGAGTTCTAATCCTTGATGACGCGCAAGCCGTGTGATATGTTCACGCATGTAACAAGGAGGAACCGAGCATGGAGCGACAACCGAAGGACAACCAGTGGGATTCCAACCGTCAGGTAAACGCAGAGAAAACCAAGCTGCTGAAGCAGACGGCACGCTTATTCGCAGGAAGCACTCTGACTGAGCAAGACGCCATCACGATAGGACGCCGAATCAAGCGCCGCGTTCTACAGAAACACCTTCGTCCAACTTGAGCAGAACTCTGCACAACGCACCGCCCAGAACCATTCTGACGCCAACCGCCATGCTGACAACTTACCAGGAAGACTCCAGCTACTTAACGCAAGGGAACTTCTCTAAGCACTCCCTAAGACGCTTGCTCTGATCCGGGTGCAACTCCTGGATCGCCCGAATACGACCCTCGACGCTAAGACGCGACGATTTATAACTAGGACTTCCAGGCTGAAGCATCGACAATTGATGTAACGCCGGTCGTATCTTCCTCCTCTTCTCCCGAGGAATCGACAGCCGCTTGTTCACAACTTTCCCTGTCACCATTTGTTGGCTTCCGGACCTTCTTACCTTAACCTTCTTCCGACCTATTCGAAATCCATGCTTCGAAAACACTCTCACCACCTCAAGGATTAAACTGTCATCAAGCTGCGCTCCCGACATCGCGCCATCATCTATGTACTGCGAGAACCGAATGCAGCGCTCCTGAGCTATTGACTGAACCTCCAAGACGACCGGGACGAGCACCAGATTAGCCAGCATGGTACTCGTAGGAGCACCGGTAGGCAGATGCCCCCAATAAGTCGTTAACCGAGTTAAAAGATGAGCAACGGTAGGAGAACAATTCACGGAATGCCGCCAAACTCTAAACACCTGAGCTCTGGTAATGCTTTGGAAGCAGTCCTTGATGTCGATAGTAACAACAACCTCTCTACCAACGTGAAGGCAAGGGTGAGCTAACGGATGTCTACCCGACACCCCGCCCTTCATACAATCCGGCAACGGCAACTTCTTCAAGATTATTTCGTTCAACTGCTTTTGAATCTGCTTTAGCAAACCGGTCGGTTGGTCTACCCATCGAGGCTTGCGTCCTGGCTTCCTGTTCATGTACGGCGAATAGAACCGAGCGACATCGCTGGCAACACCCTCTAATTTCTCCCGAGGGATATGAATCTTCCATGCCAGTTTTGTCGGGGAACCGATAAAGTCGATCATTCACTCCTCTTTCCAAGATCCTTCAAGATCTCAGCTGTTACCTCGGCTAATCGAGTAAGCTGCTTTGAATAGCGTTTTGCTCTTGAAGTCTCACAACTCATCAGCAGCAGTAGTTGGAGAGGCACACCCAGTGCTTCCGCTATACGGCTTATCATCTGAAACGATGGCTCTCGCCCACCTTTCTCTACTAGGGACAGGAACCCTTGGCTGATGCCCGCCTTCTTAGCGAAAGCCTTCTGGCTCATACCTAACTTGGATCTGACAACCTGTATAGAATAACCAATATGCATCAGACGTAAACCTCACCTAAAAAACAAAATCCCCTTTCTAGCTGGGGATTATGAAGACAACTACTCTCAATCTCTCGGAATTAGGAATGAGTGTTGATCAACCTTCCCTTACCCACTCGTATGCCAATCGGAGAACTCGACTCGCGACTAGAATCACTTCTGCACCGTCAACTACCTCTCCGGCACGAGCAATCCTGAGTCTACCTGCCAAGTCCAGAAGCTCCTTTCGACACTCGTGGAGTTCCGACTGACCAACTGCCTGCTCCCCCTCGCCTTCGAGGATCTCATCAATCGCAGAGATCATCTCGAGAACCAATCTCAACAGCTGCGCTTTATTCATTGACACCTCCTCCAGGCTGCGACCGGCGCACCATTGCGTCGGATGCCCTCAAGACGACGAACAGTGCCACGCCTCGCAGGAGGAGCAAAACCTCATTCCTATCCGAATCGTGCTGTGATGCCCTCATCTGAACACTACTAACACCTTACCTCACATTACGATACAGAGGCTTAGCATCAGATGCATCCAGAAAAGTTGCGACGGCCTCATATCTAACCGTCGCTGCCCTTGCTGCGAACAGCAAGCGCTCTTAAACGACCACCCCGTGGTCCTTGTGGCAACATTCGTCTTCCAGGTGCCAAGAACAGCTGTCAAAGATCGTCGTCCAGCGGAACGCTGGAGCAAGCGCACTCTATCACTCACCGAATACCTTGGCAGGCGGAATATTTCTATTAGAAATACACTATTGGAGAACTCATTGAGTCATGGAGCAAGTGCAGAGCCACGAGCAACGGCGCCTTCTGCGTACCACTTAACGCCGTACCCCAAGTTATTAGCTGGCTTTAACAGGTTGGTTCTTGGTGGTGCCGGGATTCAAGAGTTCGTTCATATCGAGCATCATTTCTTCCCGGTTGTAGGCGGCGATGGAGTGGATCTGGGTGTCCATGCGGATGGCGTCTTCGGGGCAGGCTTCGACGCAGTAGCCGCAGTAGACGCACTTGCCGAGGTCGATGTCGAACGAGACGGGGACTTTCTCGACGTTGGGGTCTGGATGCTCGCCGGCGACGATGTAGATGCAGCGGGCGGGGCAGACGGTCTCGCACATCATGCAGGCGACGCAACGAGGGCTGCCGTCCTCGCGCTTGGTGAGGCGGTGGCGGGTGCGCAGGCGCGACGAGGTCGGGCGCAGTTCTTCGGGGTACTGGTACGTGGCCGCCGCGCGGACGTTCTTGAAAAGCCCGACCAGATGCATGGTGTGGAAGAACATGTTTCGGAAGAAGTGGCTGGAGGTGATCCACAACCCCTCGACGACCGCCGGGAGGTAGATTTTGTCCCACCACGTCAACTCAGGTCGTTTCTTAACGAGAATACCCATGCCTACCTCTTCAACTCAACCTTTCCTCATCGAGCTGGATATCAAATCCCCTGCCCGTCCATACCGCTTCACCCCAACCCTACCGGCGGGGTCAGACCTCTCACCCCAGCCAAGCTACCCGGCGTGAGGTCAGACCCCGTTGGGCAACGAGGCAGCTATCTTCAGGCACCTTCGGCGCCAGACCCCACTCAGACAACGATCACGCTCTCGCCAAGAATAACACGATGCTCGTGATGACGATGTTTGCCAGCGAGAGCGGAAAGAGAATCTTCCACCCGAGATGCATTAGCTGATCGTAGCGGAAGCGTGGGAGTGTCCAGCGGATCGCCATCAACAGCCATAGGAAGAAGAGCACCTTCACCGTGAACGATCCGATCTGCAGCAGACTCACCGCCAGCGGTGGCAACGCACACGCCGCCCCCCACGGAAACTGGAAGCCGTCGGCGCCGAGATACGGCACCTGCCATCCGCCAAAGAAGAGCGTCGTCATCATCGCCGCCACGATCACCGTCTCGATGAAGTCCGTCAGGAAGAACATGCCGAACTTCATCCCGCTATACTCGACGAAGTAACCGATGATCTCCGACTCTCCCTCAGGCAAGTCGAACGGCACGCGCTTCGTCTCAGCCGTCGCCGCCGTGAAGAAGACGATCGCCGCCACCGGCTGCACGAACACGCCCCACATCGGCAGCCACCCGCCGGCCAGATACGTCCCCTGCCCGCGCACGATCTGCTGCAGGTCGAGCGAGCCGTAGATCAGGATGACGCCGATGAGTGAGATCCCCATGGCGATCTCGTACGAGAGCATCTGGGAGGCCGCCCGCATGCCACCGAGAAAGGCGTAGTTGTTGTTCGACGAGTAGCCGGCGAGGATCACCCCGTACACCCCCAGCGACAGCATCGCCAGGATGTACAGGAGCGCCACGTTGATATTGGCCACCTGCAGATTGATCACCCGTCCGGCGATGGTGATCGAGTCGCCGATCGGGATCGCCGCAAACGCCGCCAGCCCGAAGAAAACCGACAGAAACGGCGCCAGCGTATGCAGCACCTTGTAGCCGCTGGACGGGATGAAATCTTCCTTCATCAGCAGCTTGACGACATCAGCCAACGGATGAAAGAGCCCGAGGATGCGAATGCCGAAGATCCTGGCGCGGTTGGCGCCGATCCGATCCTGCATGACGGCGCTCTGCTTCCGCTCCACCCACGTCTGAACGCCAGCGAGATTGAGTGCGCCGAAGAGCACCGCTCCCGTCAGCGCCAGCTTGATCCCAAGTTCAACCAACAACCCCGACTCGATCATTCTGCTTTCACCATGGATACTAACAATCAACCAATTCGTGTTCGAGCGACCCGCCAATGGTCTGTGGCGGGGAGTCGAGAACCAATCGCATCGCTTCTCGACTTCGCTCCCGCTGGTCGCTCCGCTCGAAGCCGAACAGCCGGCCGCCACCAAGCGAACAAAAACGCTAGATGTTCTCTCACCGAACGGCTGCCGCCTGCTGGAGCACCACGCCTTGATCGCCGATGACGGCATAGGTCATCCCACCGAACGCTGGCACCGACGCCGCCAGCGCCCTGAAGATCGCCTCTGATGAGTCATACGCAATCTCGATGCCGAGCCGCTGCGCGACCGCCTGCACGATCTCCCAGTCACCGCGCGACTCTCCGAGCGGCGTCACCGCCTGCCGGATCCGCTGCACGCGCCCCTCGAAGTTAGTGAACGTCCCGTCCTTCTCGGCATACGTCGCCGATGGCAGCACCACGTGCGCCAGATCAAGCGTCCCATTCCGATTCGATCCCTGGAAGACAATCGTCTTGACCGTTCCGGCAAGCCGCTTCGCCTCCGATGCCCCGAGCAACGCGGCCAAATCCCACCCGAAGACGTACAGTACATCGATCTGCCCCAGAAGCGCCTGTCGTACAGTCATCGCCGGCGACGAGTCGGCATCGCCGGATACCAAATCCATCGCCTGTGCGCCCTGCGTGTTCGGATTCTTGTCGGTCTGGATGAGAATGTCATCGCTGGAGCCGGGCTTGGTCGGCGGCGTGTCGATCAATCCAGCGTTGAGCTTTTCCTTGAAGAACTTACGGACCACGAAGAGATCCTCGTTGGTGAGTTGCGCTGACGCCAGCACGGCGACGCGACTCCCCTGCCCCTGTCGCCACAGCGGCAGCATCGCCGAGGCCGCCTCCGTCACCGCATCATCCCAGCTCACATCCACCAGCTTGCCGTTCTGCCGCACCTGCGGAGCCGTCAGCCGGCCATGATCGATAAACTTGTAGCTGTAGCGTCCCTCGTCACACATCCACCACTTGTTGACGTCGGCGTTGTAGCGGGGCTTGAGCCGCATCACGCGGTCGCCATCAGCAATGTGCGGGCGCACCTCCCGCTCGCGGTTGTAGTGGATCTCGATGTTGCAGCCGCGGCTGCAGCCGGTGCAGACCGATGGCGCCGCGCCGAGGTACCAGACGCGACACTTGAAGCGGAAGTCGCGGTCGGTGAGCGCGCCGACGGGGCAGATGTCGACGACGTTGCCGGAGTAGGCGTTGGTCAGCTCCTTGCCGGGATAGATGCCGATCTCCGAATGATCGCCGCGCTGGAAGATACCAAGTTCGCCCGTCTTGGTCACCTCATCGCAGAAGCGGACGCAGCGGGAGCAGAGGATGCAGCGCTCGGCGTCGAGCATCACATGCGGGCCGATGGCGGTGCGCTTCGGCTTCTTCACCTTCTGCTCGTTGAAGCGCGGGTCGTAGAGCCCGTACTCCATGTAGTAATCCTGCAGCCAACACTCCCCCGCCTGATCGCAGACCGGGCAGTCGAGCGGATGGTTGACGAGGAGAAACTCGAGCACCGACTGGCGCCCCTGCTTGACGCGATCGTTCTGCGTGTGGACGACCATGCCGTTGGCCGCCTGCGTGTAACAGGCGATCGCCAGCTTCGGCGTCTTCTCGATCTCGACGAGACAAATGCGGCAATTGCCGGCGATGGAGAGCCCAGGGTGATAGCAATAGAACGGCACCGGTGCTGCCGCCTGCTCGCATGCCTGCAGCACGGTCGTGCCCGGCTTGACCTCCACCATCTTGCCATCGATTGTAACCTTCAACATCCCCTCAGCTGGCATCTCCCTCGCTCATCCTTTTCTCTTCACCCCATGCAACCGTCGGGGTCAGGCACCTTCGGCGCCAGACCCCGCCAATGCAACAAAGCCCCTGCTCATCCTTGCCGCTTCAACCCAACCATACCGTTGGGGTCAGACCTCTCACCGCAACCCGGCTGCCCGGCGTGAGGTCAGACCCCATGAAGCAACAACTCCCCTGACCATCCGACCGCTTCACCACGGTCTCGCCCACGGGGTCAGACCCTACGCCGCGTCTGAGCTGACCGTTCTAGGGTCTGACCCCATTGCGGCAACAAGAGACGACTAGGCCTTACGCAACAACTGCGGCTGCTTCCGGCCTACGACCAGCAGCGGAGCTCGTCGACAGATCACACCGACCATGCTGAATGTGGTACTCAAATTCCGAGCGGAACTTGGTGATATAGCTCTGGATCGGCCACGCAGCGGCATCGGCGAAGACACAGATCGTCTTCCCCTCCATGTTCTTGGAGGCCGACAGCAACGTGTCGAGATCGTGCGAGCGCCCTTGCCCTGCGGCGATCCGCTGCACCACCTTGTACAACCACCCGGTCCCCTCGCGGCACGGCGAACATTGACCGCACGACTCATGCGCGAAGAACTTCGACGCCACCAGGAGCGCCTTCACGATGCACACCGTCTCGTCCATCACCATCACACCGGCAGACCCGGCCATCGTGCCAGCCGCCAGCAACGAGTCGAAGTCCATGCGAACGTCGATCTCATCGGCCTTCAGAATCTTCGCCGAGATGCCACCCGGAATCACCGCCTTGAGCGCCCGACCATCCCGCACGCCACCGGCGTAGTCATCGATCAGCTGCCGCAGCGTCACACCATGCGATGCCTCGTACAACCCCGGCTTCGCCACATGCCCACTCATGCTGAAGAGCCGCGTGCCACCCGTCTTGCCGTAGCCGAGCTTGGCAAACCACTCCGCCCCGCGCGTAATGATGTGTGGCACCGCAGCGAGCGTCTCGACATTGTTGATCACCGTTGGGCAACCAAACAGTCCCGACACCGCCGGGAACGGCGGCTTCAAGCGCGGGAACCCCTTGCCACCCTCCAGCGAACTCAAGAGCGCCGTTTCCTCACCGCAGATGTACGCCCCCGCGCCCCGATGCACGACGATGTCGAGCGCATGCGCCGAGCCGAACGCCCCCTTGCCAAGCATGCCCTTCCGGTACGCCTCCTCCACCGCCCCCTGCAGAATCCAATACGGCTGGACGTACTCGCCGCGGATGTAGATGTATGCCTTCTTCACGCCGACGGCGTACGACGCGATCAACATCCCCTCGATCAACGCATGCGGGTCGCGCTCAATGATGTACCGGTCCTTGAACGTGCCCGGCTCACCCTCATCGGCATTGACGACGAGATACTTCGGCTTCGCGTTGTCCTTCGGGATGAAACTCCATTTCATGCCAGCGGAGAATCCGGCACCGCCCAGCCCGCGCAGGCTCGACCGTTTCACCTCGTCGATCACCTGCTCTGGCGTCATCGAGGTGAGCGCTTTCTTCGCCGCCTCGTACCCACCATCGCGGATGTACGAGTCGATCGTGTGACTGTTCGGTGTGTTAAAACGCTTCGATAAAATCAGTTCCATCGCGTCTGTGCCTATGTTCTTCGCCTAAGCATGGATCTGTTTGTGCTTACGCGCTCAGGTGTGCGCGTCTGCGTATCTACATTCTCATGCACTCGAGCACATGAACACTCAAGCACGCTGTTGGTTGCTCCGGCATTCATCAATCAACCGGTCGACCGACTCTTTCGTCAGCGGCCCGACGTAACGATCGTTCACCTGCAGCATCGGCGCAATCTCACACGCGCAGAGACATTCGACCGATGACAGCGTAAACATCCCATCCTTGGTCGTCTGCCCCACCTTGATCTCCAACCGATCTTCCAGATGCCGGATGATCTCGTCTGCCCCGCGCAACACACAACTCATGTTCGAGCAGACCTGGATGTGATGCTTGCCGATCGGATGCTGATGGTAGAGCGTGTAGAACGTCACGACCTCATGGACGTGCGCCGGCGTCGTCTCCACCAACCCGGCCGCCCATTCCTCAACCTCCAGGCTGACGTGACCGATACGCTCCTGCGCCAGATGCAGCAGCGGCAAGAGTGCCGCGCGCTTCTGATCATACTTGCCGAGGATCGCCTGCGCCTCCGCCTGCAATCCCGCCAGTATCGAACGAATCTCTGTGGATGATTTGGTCGCTACCGCCATGACTCTAGTTCCTTGATAGCCCTTTGGATTCAAGACTCAAGATACAAGACTCAAGTAGTAGACCCTGTTTCACACTTGCATCTTGAGTCCTGTGTCTTGTGTCCGCCCTTCTCACCGATCCAACTCCCCCGCGATCATATTCACCGAGCCGAACGTCGGGACGAGATCCGCCATCATCTCACCGATGAGCATCAGCGGCAACGCCGCCATGATCGGGAAACACGGCGGATGCACCCGCACGCGAAACGGACGATCCGATCCGTCGCTCACCACGTAGAACCCCAGCTCCCCGTTCGCCCCCTCGACCGCGCTGTACACCTCACCCTTTGGCGGCCGAATCCCATGCCCCAGCATGATCAACTTGAAGTGATGCATGAGTCCTTCGATGTTGCCGTAGGTATCTTCCTTCGGCGGCAGCACAGCCCGCTTCTCCGGCGCGTTCACCGCCTCAGCGTGACGCCGCTCGCTCCCCTCCAGCGTTGGATCAGCCACCACCTGCACCTGGAGGAACCCGGCCGTGCGTCCCATCTTCGCCTCGTCCACCATAAAGGCCGCGGGAATCGGCTTCCCCTCGTAGTCGACCTGGATCGGTCCCTCGGAAATCAGCTGCAACGCCCGCTCGACGATCCGCATGCTCTGTTCCATTTCCTCCATCCGCACGAGATAGCGATCGAGGTTGTCACCATGCTCCCCTACCGGCACATCAAAGTCGATCCGGTCGTAAACAAGGTACGGCTCCGCCTTGCGCAAATCATGCGCGACGCCGGTCGACCGGAGGAACGGCCCCGTAATCCCGTACGCCAGCGCGTTCTCCTGCGAGATCATGCCGGTATCCTTCATCCGATCGTAGAAGATCCGGTTGCGTGTCAGCAGCCGATCGACCTCCTTAAGCACCTGGCGCGTGTCGGCGAGCGCCTTGCGCGTCTGCTCGGCAAACCCCTCCGGCAGATCGGCCTTCACCCCGCCGACCCGCGTGTACGAGATCGTCAGCCGAGCCCCCGTCACCGCCTCGATCAACTCCCATATCCACTCACGCGCCTTGATCATGTACAGGAACACGGTAAACGCCCCCAGCTCCATCGCCGACGCGCCGACGCACGTTAGATGATCCGAGACACGGGAGAGTTCCGACATGATGACGCGAATGTACCGGCATCGCTCGGTCGTCTCGATCCCCATCAGCTTCTCGACCGCCAGACAGTAGCCGACGTTGTTGATGAGCGGCGACACATAGTTGAGCCGGTCGGTGTACGGAATCACCTGGTTGTAGCCGCCCTGCTCCGACATTTTCTCGAAGCCGCGGTGGAGGTAGCCGATCTCAACATCGGCTGCCTTGATCTCCTCACCCTCCAACTCAGCGACAATCTGGATGACGCCGTGCATCGCCGGATGCGATGGCCCGATGTTGAGCAACATGCGACGCGTCTCGGTGGCACCGCCCAAGACTCGAGACTCGCGACTCGAGACTCGCGTCTCTAGTCGTTGGTCGTTGGTTGTTGGTTGTTCGGGATTCGAAACTCGTGTCTCGAGTCGCGTGTCTCGTGTCTGCATCATCAGTTCTTCGGCCCGATCAACGGCTGCCGCTTGTTCACCGGATAGTCCTTACGCAACGGATGCCCCTCGAAACCCTCGTACATCAAGATCCGCTTTAAATCCGGATGCCCGCTGAAACGAATACCAAACATATCCCACACTTCCCGCTCATACCAATTCGCCCCTGGCCACAACGGCGTCAGCGATGGCACCGTCGCATCATCCTCCGTCACCGCCACCTTCAGCCGTACTCGATGCCGCTGCGGCATCGAGTAAAAGTGATACACCACCTCGAACCGCTGATCCTCGCCTGCATGTCGGTGCCACGGCGTCTCATCCGCCACCGGCTTCGACGTCATGAAAAACGGCAGCGGCGACGGCGTCGTCAGTGACGGTCGGCTGAACAACACCTGATCGAACGTCTTGTAGTCCACCGCCGTAATATCCATCAGCACATTGAATGCCAGCAACGGCTCCTCTTTCAGGTGCCGAGCGACGTCGAGCAGCCCTTCGCGGCGGATCGTCACCGTGGCATCGCCACGGAACGCATGGCTGCCGAGAGTATACTGCTGGAACCGCTCGCCAAGATGGTTGAGGATGTCTTGAGGTGTCATGCCAGATGTGCGTTGGGGGTATGGGGAACAGCCAACTCCTCGGGACGCTGCGAGACACCGGTAGCGCCCGCCCACTCGCCCCGCTCGATCTTGACCTGCAGCTTCATCAATCCATCGATCACGTTCTCGGGGCGCGGCGGGCATCCGGGAATATAGACATCGACCGGCATGACCGTGTCGATCCCCATGACCGTGGCGTAGTTGTCATAGAAGCCGCCGGTGCAGGTGCAGACGCCGAATGCCACCGTCCACTTCGGATCGCACATCTGATCGTAAACCTGCCGCAGCACCGGCGCCATCTTGTGGCTGATCGTGCCGACGACGAAGAGAACATCCGACTGGCGGGGTGAGAAGCGCGGGAATCCGGCGCCGAACCGATCAACGTCGTAGTGCGAGCAGGCGGTCGCCATGTACTCCATGCCGCAACAGGCCGTCACAAACGGATACTGAAAGATCGACCACTTGCGCGCCCAGCCAATCGCCGCGTCGAGCTTGCTCGTGAAGAATCCAAACTTGCCGAGATCAACTGCACCCATGTCCCCTGCCCATCCTTATCGCTTCAACTCCATCATACCTATGGGGTCAGACCTCTGACGTTAGCCGAGCTTCTCGGCGTGAGATCAGACCCCACCGTAGCAACAAGCTGGTATTGCTCTGGATTTCATTCCGCAATCCGAATTCCGCAATCGATTATTCCCACTCAAGGGCACCCTTGCGCCACGCGTACACATACCCAAGCACCACCACCACAAGGAACAGCATCATCGACACGAACCCGGCGATGCCAACCTGCTCGAAGACCACCGCCCATGGAAAGAGAAAGACCAACTCCACATCCAACACGATAAAGAGCATCGCCATGATGTAGAACTTCACGGGAAATCGGCCGCCGGGCAACGACAGTGGCGCGCGTCCACACTCAAACGGCTGCGCCTTGACGGGATTGGGACGCTTCGGCCCCAACACCATCGTCAATCCCAGCAGCAATGCCGCCACCGCTGCCGAAGCTCCAAAGAAAATAAGAATAGCCCCGTATTCAATCATCGTAGACTGTCCATAAAGGCCATCATTATATGGAAGGGGGAAAGCGGTGTCTACGACTCTGTAGCCGCTACCGGACACCAAAACTAAGACGTTACCAATCCCCCGTCAACGTGTAGCTGGAGCACGCAATGCTCCCCGGTGCGCCCCCGCGCCGCTTCCAAGATCGTCTCATAAGGACGCTTAACGTAGAAATAACCGGCGCTGCGCAGCATCCGAGTTGACCGCCTAGTTAGCTCGTGACTGCGATTTACCCTCAAGCAGAAACTTCTCGACGTCATCCCTTACCTTGTTAATGTCATTCTCAGCGAGACAGTAGCGGCGGCCATCAAAATCGGTCAGCCAAATTTTCAAGTTCTTGAACCTTGTGAAGACACCAATTTCTACCATTGGAAGGTCGGCTGTCTTACCACTCTCCAGCACAATGGGGAGAAGCCTGTTTCTGATGCCAAACAGCTCCTCCGACTGTTCATACCAGCCCATGCAACCAGTTGTTTCCAGCTCGTTCTCGGTAACGCCTTGAAAATCCAAGCTCTTTAGGACGATGCGTTCAGCACCCAAATTTGCCAGCAAGACAACGCGATGGGATGGACTTCTCTCGTGCTCCTATCGACCTTCCGGAGGAGATACAAATCAGTTTGGAACTTCGTCCGCTCCTTCCGCGCACTTATCTTGTGCGCAAGAAACCTGAAGGTCGCAACCAACGCAATGATTGTCGAAAGCAAAGCGCCGTAGATAGCAATCCAATCGGTAGGCGTAATTCTGCTGATATCTATCAATGTATGCTCCAAAAGGAACTTGTCAGACTAAAGTGTTTGCCTCCCTTAACTGAATGTGTGGCATGAGAAACTCGAATGCGCGGCGGTTTCGTACAACGAATGCGCGGATGAAAGTTGTAGCCACGGAATAAACAAGCCGCGCGTTCCAAAGAGCGAAGACGACAAGCACCGTAAACCACCCAACATAGTTCGACGGGAACCAGCCGAGGTAAAGGCCTAGCAGCGCGAACCCCAAGACCGCGCTCACGCTAGCCATACCTTGCCTGGGCATAGAAGAAGCGCTAGCAAAGAGAGCATACACGATGATCGACGCAGGAATCGTAACCGCCGCCCACCAGCCAAACGCTAGCACAGCCATGATAAAGCTGGCGAGCAACGAGAGCGGGCCGCCCACAAAAGCTCCCAAGACCACTACCTTCTCGAAGTACGGAGCCTCACCGGTTTCTTCGGCGATACGGGAGAGAGGAACGTCCGTGTAGAACTTGCGCGCCATGGCGCGATCCACACCCACAAGAACTGCGCCCGTCTGAATGCGAGCTACCATTGCTTGATATTCTTCGTCAGTCATGTCTCTTGCTGAAGACTAATCATTGAGTATATTGGCCAGCGTAGCGCGCAAATATAATGCGCATCTTCCCTGTCGTTCTCGTTTCGCTTCCATAGTCGCCTTTGCCGATTCGGACGGTATACCGAACGCGGGGCAGCATCAAGCAACACGACACATTCTCAACCGATTCATGAGCCCTGTCAAGCCGGGGGCAGGCGTGGAGCAACAACCTGAGCTGGGTCAGGAATCCCCGCTGCGCGGAACGCCAGTTGGCGCTCGCGGCACTTGTTACAACGGCCGCAATGCCTTCGGCCAACCGGCTGCAAGCATGACAGCGTTCGGCCAAGCGGCATCGTCTTCCCGCGGCGGATAACATCCGCCTTGCTGAGGCGTGCGTAGGGCTGGATGATCCGCAGTGGCGTGCCGAGCGCTTGCCGGATCAACCGCTCATAGAGCCGGAAGAACGACGGCTGCGCATCACTGAACGGATTGCCAGCGAGCGTGCCGAGCGCCAGCGTACCGATGCGATGCTGCGCGCAATACACCGCCGCCTTGGCGATCAGCAGCAGATTGCGCCCTGGCAGATACACAGCCCGATCAGCGGACGACGCCCCAGGCACCGCTCCAGCCCCGGTGCTCCAGTGAGCTTCGTAAAGATCCGTCGCTGGCAGATCGAGCACCACCAGCGGCGCCACATTGGCAGCGCCCAACGCCGTGAGAAATCGCCGAAGCCAGTACCGCTCGACCGCCTCCCACTGCAGCCCCTGTCGGATCACGATCGGTACGACGCGCCGCGCTGTCCTGCTAAGCTCACCAACCAACACGGAGCTATCCAACCCGCCACCCGCCAGCACCGCTACACTGTCCGATGAACGCATGAACACCTCACCCACGTCGTTCGTGAAGCGTAGAACGTGAAGCGCACTAGGTAACTGGCTCTGGCGCACAACGCTTCACGACCCACGCTTCACGTCCTTGCCCTGACCGCGAGTATTATAGTATGATTCACCTCACGATGACACTCGACGGAAAAGTTGCCCTCGTTACCGGATCGGCAAAGCGGGTTGGCCGCACCATCGCCCTCACGCTCGCCAAGCGCGGCGCCCATGTCGCCATCCACTACAACCACTCCCGCCGCGAGGCCGAGTCGGTCGTCGCGGAGATCAAACGGCTCCGGCGCAAGGCCATCGCCGTGCAAGCCGAGCTGACGGACGACGCGCAGGTAGCGCAGATGGTGCGTTCGGTTACCCAGACTCTTGGCCGCATCGACCTGCTCGTCAACAATGCGGCGGTCTTCTTCAAGACGCCGTTTGACACGCTGACAGCCGACGACTGGGACCGCACGATCGGGCCGAACCTGAAAGGCCCGTTTCTCTGCGCGTTGCACGCCGGTCGCGCCATGCGCCGATCCGGCGGCAAGATCGTCAACATCGCCGATTGGGCCGGCATCCGACCATACCGAGACTATCTCCCCTATTGCATCGCGAAAGCCGGCATCATCGCGTTGACGAAAGCCCTGGCCAAAGAGTTGGCGCCGAAGGTGCAGGTCAATTGCGTGGCGCCAGGACCCGTGCTGTGGCCGGATGACTTCCCAAAGGATGAGCGACAGCAGATCATACGTCGGACACCGCTGCAGCGAGCTGGCTCGCCCGATGACATCGCTGAGACGGTCGCGTTTCTCGTTGAGGGATCCGATTTCATCACCGGCGCCACGATCGTCGTTGACGGTGGCCGCCTGATTGCCTAAATGCGGTGACGGGTGACAAGTGACTGGTGACTACAGCGGGGTCTGGCGCCGAAGGTGCCTGACCCCGATGGAAAGTTCGGGATTGAGAGGTAGACTATGTACAAAGTAACGAAACAGATTCTCTTCTGCTACGGGCATCGACTCCTCAACTACGATGGCAAGTGCCGCTATCTCCACGGCCACAACGGCAAGGCGGAGATCGAACTGGAATCGACGCGGTTGGACGAGCGCGGGATGGTGGTGGATTTCAACGAGATTCAGCGCATCGTCAAACGATGGATCGACGAGCAGCTCGATCATCGGATGCTGCTGAACCGTCGCGACCCGATGCTACCGACGATTCAACGTGCGGCCGAACCCTGCTTCATCATGGATGAAAATCCGACCGCCGAAGCGATCGCGCGGCTCATCTTCGAATACGCGAAGTCACAGGGATTCCCCGTTGCCGAAGTACGCCTCTGGGAAACCGAGCACTCTTTCGCAACGTACCGCGGAACAGCTAACGTGCGACGTCGCACCACTCGCCGTTCCCGTCCACAGAAATAGGGCGCGCGTCGTGCACCTTCGCATCACTCCTGCGACCAGCTGACATCCGGGTTTGCACACTACTTCGCGCTCTTGTCCCCTTCAAGATCCCGCAGCACCGTCTGCACCAATTGCTTCGCATGGTCGAGATGTTCGGATATCGTCTGCACATCGGCAGTCGGCTCCCCAGGATGCTTCGGCTTGTGACAGTACACAGCATGGGCGCCGGTAGTCACCATCGCATCGGTCAACAGATCCATCGCCACAGCCAGCTTCCCGCGATGACGCCCGTAGATGCGCTCGGAATCCTCGATCTGCTCCGGATACCGTTCAAACACCGTCATGTAGCGACCGAACTGGTGAACACGGCTCTTACTGTAGGACTCGCATGCTGCCACAACTCCAACTGCTCCTGCAGACACCGATGCAACCGCTGATGCTCCACCGCTGACAAACGATCGAGGCGCACTCGTCCGCCGACTGCATCGCCCATCCTGTTGGCATGATCGGTGAGTGGCTTGTAGCCAAGACCTTGGTCTCGGTCAACCCACAGCTCGGAGTCTGCAAGCCCGATATAGCCGTGCTGTCCACCGGCCTGCGGTTTCACCGCTACCCACACCAACAGCACCCGGCGCGCGCCATCGCCCAGCTGGTTGCGATCGCCCACGAATCGCACGTCGGACTCGACGCGGCTACGGCCATGAAGCGCCCCGTCATCGAAATACGTATCGCTCCCGTCAATCACCACAGCACCCAACACGACATCGCCAAATCCGGCGCCGCCAAACAAGCTTAGATCAGCCATAGATTCGATCAGAAGCGGCCGCCTCATCCCCTATCACGGCAACGTCGACCGCGCTGTGACTGTCCACGCCGGAGGACTCGGTTTCAAACCCCATCTCGCGGATCATGCGATCGGCTTCCTCTGCCGCCTGGCCTGGCGTCGTCAGATATCCTTCGACGAAGATCGAGTTGGCCGCGCACAACGCCTTCGCCTGATGCTCACCGAGGTTCAGTTCGCGCCCGCCAGCCGCACGGATCTCCTTGGTCGGATTGAGCAACCGCACTAGGCACAGCGCCTTCAAGCACCGCTCGGTCGTCAGCTCCCGCCGACCAGCCAGCGGCGTCCCATCGATCGGATGCAGAAAGTTGATCGGGATCGAGTCAATATCGAGCGCCCGCACGGCAAACGCCAGATCAACGAGATCCTCATCCCGCTCCCCCATCCCGATGATACCGCCTGAGCAGGTGGAGAGCCCCGCCTGTTTGACATTCTGAATCGTTCGCACCCGATCCTGATAGGTATGCGTCGAGCAGATCTCCGGATAGAACCGCTCGCCGGTATTGAGGTTGTGGTTGATCCAACCGACGCCCGCTGCCTTGAGCGCCTGCGCCTGCGACAGCTCCGTCAATCCCAACGAACAACAGATCTCCAGCTCCGGAAACTCCTGCTTGATCGCGCGTACCGCCTGACCGAGATGCTCAACATCCCGATCCGATGGGCCGCGTCCGCTGGTCACCAAGCAGTACCGCTTCGCGCCCGCCTCGACGGCACGACGAGCTCCGGCAACCATCGTCTCCACCGGCAACAGTCGGTACTTCTGGATTGGCGCGGTCGAGACCGACGACTGCGAACAGTACCCGCAATCCTCGGGGCACAAACCGGAGCGGGCGTTGAGCAACACGCAGACTTTGACGCGGCGCCCATGCCACCGCTCGCGCACCCGACGCGTCGCATCCAGCAATGACGGCAGCTCCGCATCCGGCGTCTGCAACACCGCCAGCGCCTCTTCCCGCGTCAACGTTCCCCCAGCCAATACGCGATCTGCTAACGCTTCATAGTTCATTCCGCCTCCCGCAACTCTCATGCATCCCCTGACCCTCCAGGCCGCTTCACCGCATGCATACCGACGGGGTCAGACCTCTTGCGCTATCCGGTCTGCTTAGCGTGAGGTCAGACCCCGCGGAGCAACAAAGCAGCCAGCGTCAAGCCACAAGCATGGTCGCTTCACCCCCAACCAACCGATCGGGTCAGACCCAATTGCGGCAACATCTCCCCTGACCATCCCTACCACTTCACCCCAGTCAACCAGTGGGGTCAAACCTCACCGGAGCAATCTCCTAACCATTCATACCGTTTCAGCCCAGCCATGCCGAAGGGGTCAGGCACCTTCGGCGCCAGACCCCTGAAGCAACAAATCAGGTATCACGCGATGCGCTACTCTGAGCATCGAGCCGCTGCAGCTGTTCCAGCACGCGAGCGCGAATCTGGTGCGGGCTCGGCAATGATGCCGACAAACGACCGTTAACGATCAGCGGCTGTAGCAATGGCTCCGGCCGCCCGCCGCACCGGCACAACCGCCCCGGCGCCTGGCGCAGCGGCGTTACGCGCGACGACAGACATTTCGCACACCGCCACACCTGCTTCCGACCCGACAGTTTCCCACGCTTGGCGATCGGCTTTCCCTCAATCTCCACGATATCGAGAGCAAAATCCAACACCGCCGCACTGGAAATCGACGTCCCAACCCCGTAGGCATCGACGACACTATTGAGCCGCAGGATTTCGTCTTCGTCAATCCCACCGCTGGCGAAGAGCTTCACATGCCTGAATCCCCGAAGGTCGAGCTCCCAACGCACCTCCTGCAAGATCCGCAGGAAATCGCCACGGCGTGACGATGGCGTATCAAGCCGCACGCCGTAAAGCCGTCGCCCCAGCGTTTCCGCCACTCGCAGCGCTTCCACCTTCTCATCGGAAAATGTGTCCACGAGCACGACCCGGTTGACCCGACGGTCGATCACCTGATCGAACGCCCGTGCCGCCTCTGCCGAGCCGCCCAGCAGCAGGATCAGCGCGTGCGGCATCGTTCCCACCGCATCGAGCCCCAACCGCCTGGCGCTAGCGACCACCGAGACACCGTCGCATCCACCAATGTACGCATTGCGCTCGATCATCGGCGCCATCGCCGGATGCGCCCGACGCGCGCCAAAGCTGATCACCGAACGCCCGGCAGCCGCCCGTTTACACCGCGCCGCCTTGGTCGCTATCCCGGACGCCTGACACAAGAGTCCCAAGATCGCCGTCTCATACGCGCCGAAGTCATTATAGATACCTTCGACCACCAGCACCGGCTCATCCGGCTTGAAAACCGTACCCTCAGGCATCGCCCAGACGTTGATCCGACATCCCAAACGCGACAGCAACGCCGCGCACTCCTCCACACCGGCCAACACACCCCACGGCCAATCGCCCGGCAGCCGCTTCACTGCCACCTCAACCGCTACCGATTTGGCAATCCGCTTGGCAGAAAGCACCTGGAGCGTGCGCGTGAAATAGACATCGGTGACGGCTCCGCCAATGATCTCGGCATCGGAGGCGACGTGAAAGAGGCGATCATCCTTGAGAATCTGGTGGGAACGAGAAGTCATGGAACGAACCGAATCTCGGCGCGAGCGACGTAGCCGAACGGTAGACGATGCGCGGGGAACTCGACGAGCCATCAAGACTGAACGGGCTTCAGCACTTCACGTAGCTGGCGCATGCCGAAGCGATGATCATCCGGTGTCAGCGCCGCCACCGAATCTTCCGGCACATCGATAGTATAACCGCGCATCAACGCGTCCACAGCCGTGTAGAGCACGCAGATATTGGTACAGACGCCAGTAATGATCAGGTGCTCAGCACCGATCTTCTCCAACACGACATCTAATTTCGTCTTAAAAAAACCTGAGTATGTCGTCTTGGTCACCGTCTGATCTCGCAGCTGCGGCGTCAACGCATCAATCACCTGTGATCCGCGAGTCCCACCGACCGCATGCGGAGGCCAGACGCGAAACTCCACATCATCCGGCTGGTGCTGATCGCAAATATAGATAATCGGAATCTGCTTTGTCCTAGCGGCAGCCATCCGCTCAGCAAGCCGCGGGATGATGATGCGAGCTCCAGACACTTCAAGCGGAGCCCCCGATTGGACAAAGTCATTCAACATATCAATGACAAGAAATACCTGCTGAGGAGGACGAACAACTCGCACCGCCCGCCGCTTCGACGGTTGACTCTTTCGCTTACTGGAAGACTTTAAAGTTTTTCTACGTAGCGACTTACGTTGAATCCGACGAGATTTTGTCCGCCGGGTAGTCGATTTCCGCCTGCTCGGTCGTGATCGCTTGACTTTCTTCATGCATGCACCCTCGTCGTTTTGATAGAGCGCATTGTAGCCAAGCTATTGGCCGATTGTCAATGAACAACCTGATTGTTTCTGAGATTCGACACCTGTTACTAGGTACACTTAACTATTGTACTAGTTTTAATATATTTATCTACATTACGATATACACGAAACACCAAGGAATACACTGTGAAACACATCTTCCTCATAAACGAAGGACGAACTTGACAGACAGTAATCGAACAACTGAATGACATATCTTAACTAAAACGTCATGGTAGCGCCGACGGCAAGATATTCGGAAGAGTCGTTGGCACTGGAAGCATACGCTTCTCCGGGTTGGAACCGACCATACTCAACGGAGAGACTCAGATCTGACAGCACCCGCCAGGAGAGCGTCAGGTCGATCTCGTGACCGATATCGCGGTCTGCCGCCGTCGCATCGAAATCAAAGATCCCGCCAGCCGCCTCATCTTTCCGGTATCGATAATAATCCAGCGAAATGCTGAGCTCTTTGAGGCTGAGCCACGAAACCCGCTCGAGCGGCTGGATGGCTGCGCCGATCTTGACCATGTGGAGATTCGACAGTAGCGGCGAGAGAGCATATCCTGTCGGCAGATAACCAAAATACAGAAAGTTGGTATCGTCACCCACTGTGTTGCCACCGATCGTATCGGTCACGATCGTCCGGTCCTCATCGCCGGAACCAAAAGCATACTCGGCATAGAGTGTCGGCTGCATTGGCGCCTGCACGTCATACGTCACGCTCACATCAGTCGCCCACGCACGAATATCTTGCTCCTGGTTGGTCACCGACGTGAAGCTCGTGCCGGTCTCCAGCATCGCCTCCGCCACATACCGCACCCCACCGATCAGCGTCCCCTCGGACCCGACCCCGGCATACTCGGAGTTGTAGTCGTAATCCTGTGCCGGATCCTCAGGACTCTCCTCGCCATCGTCACGCTGAGCCACCGCATACGCGTATAACCCATGACGCACAATCCCGATGTAACGCCCCTCCACACCGACAAACGTGCGACCACTATTCTTGCTGTCCGGCACGCTCTGATCAGCATTGGGCGCGTGCGGCAAACTCCGCGCCGCAAACCCCATGACGCTCCATGTGGGAAACGACGCCAACAACTCCACGCCGTCACCGACGTTGCTGTACGCCAGCCCCTGCCCAACACCGTAGAGCCGTCGACCGATCTGCCAATAGTACGGTCGTTGGTCGAGACTCACGAAGAGGTAGTCAAGGTGCGGGCCGTCCTCATCATGGTGGCCGTTGGCAGTCGACGGATCACTCCAGGTGTGCCGATCCTTCAACCGCAGATAGAGCGAGTGCTCCCGCGCCACGCTCTCAACATCCCGATCAGGACGCATTGTGAATCGAAACCAAACGCGCTGGTCCAACGAATAGATGGCATCGGTCGCATCCGGCGCAGCACGATCGTTGTCGTCGTTAACATAGTCAGTGGCAAGATAGTTGATCCAAACGCCGTAATCGAAGGCGACTCGACGTTCACCCTCCAAGATCGCGAGCGTCTTCGGATCCAGCGCCTGCCGAGCCTTTTCCTCAACGCGCCGTGACTCTTCGGCTGCATACACCGCGGACGCTCCGGTGCATACCGCCAGCAGCACGAACACCCAACGACTGACCGTCAACCATGCCCTCATTCCGCAGCCCCTGCCCGATGCGACAACTGATACTGAGCAGCCTGGTTCATCACCTGCACCAACTCTGCTCCACTGACGAGATCGTTGACGCGACCGGATGATAGGATGCCTTGAAACGCCAGCTCCTTAAGAGCGTAGCGCTCGCTTGGTCCAAGGAGATGGAGTGCAATCCCTCCGCGAATGCCGAGGGCCTGACGGAACGTATAGGCGACAAACCCCCGACGTAGCGGCTCCATCGGATCGAACGATTCGCGGTACCGCTTGGGAAGAATCCCGCGCTCCTGCAGAAAAGCCACTTGGGACGCCAGATCAAGATATTGATCATCGACATCCAAGAGGATCACGATCGTCTTGATCGCATCGTATCGGAACGCGATCCGTCGTTGCGCCAGCTGGAATAAGTAGACGTCCTGCTCAGCCGGTGGGACAGGCGCCGCAAGACGACGCGGAGCCGCTGGCTGTGCGGGAGATGTAGCTGGTACCGACACCGTTGGGAGTAGAGCGTCGCGCTTGCCTTCCTCGATGCGGCGTTCTTGCTGGACGTTCTCTGCATGGGCGGGACGTTCAAGAAGGAAGATGGAGAGCAGCAAGAACACCATGAGTAGCCGAGCACTCAAAGCCAGTGCCAACTTCATGGCGGCAATTATATCAACCGTTCCAACTAGTTGTCAAAACACAAGCTCCAACAAACGGGGTGCGCCCTGTGTCATACGCACCACGCGTGTCGTCGTGGTAGACGCAGCAGCCTACTTACTTACTCGAAAGCATGAGTGATGGCGTCAACCCCACATCCTCTCGCACGATATGCCACCGCTCGCTGAAGACTTGGCTCTGGTACGGCGCGTACCCTGGCACTACCACCTGCAAATAGTACTTCTTCCCGATGGCGAGCTTGCAATTGTAGCGGCCGGTGGCGTCAGTCACCTGGGGGTTGTTCACGTTGGGATTGGCGGCTTTATCCAGCACCGCGACCGATCCGTCGACGTTATGCACCGTCACCGTAGCCCCGGCAATCGGCTCGCCGGTCTCGTGGTCGTAGACGATGCCGTAGGGACAGCGGTAGAGATACACTTGGCGATCATGAGTGTAGGTGTACGATTGTCCACTCACCGGCTCCGTCACAGTCACCGTAACGGTGAACAGAGTTCCAGTACCCCATGCCAATTGATCCGAGATTGACGGCGCGTAGGACAGCTCATACGACCCATCGGCCCCAACAACCACTTCTTGCGTCTCTACCCCAATCACCTCGCCAGCATCTAGGTGATATGTAACGCCTGGATCATGCGCATACCCTGAGCTATCGTATTGCTGCGCGACAGTCAGAGAGGTCGTGACCAACAATGTCGAACCTTCCAATTCCCCGAGCGATTGGACATTCATCGTGTAATCAAGCGTCTCGCTTGGCGGTTGATACCATGAATAGCTCGAGCCTCCTTCAATACGAGCCGCATCATAGGGAAAACTCGTATTCGTGTCGGGACTGGCACCGGATGCAAGTAAGGCTTCTCTCTCAGCAATTTGCCGTTCATAAATCGAGATCAAGTTCCTCAGCTGGTCATTCCACCCATACGTCTCAGCCCATGCCGTGTGCTTGTCGATCTCATCGCGCCATGTATGCAGCAAATAATCCTCCCCCACCATGTCAATCGAGACCACCCCATCCAACGTCGGCACCGGCTCGTCAGGCGTTGGTTCTGTCGGAACAGAATCATCCGGCGGCGGATCAACCGGTTCAGTATCGACCGGTGCTGGATCCTGAGGAACAAGTTCATCCAGCGGGGGCTCGGTTGGCGACAGATCGTCCGATGGAACGGGCTCCACAGGTGGCGGTTCTGTTGGCAAGGGGTCGGTTGGCACTGGCTCGACTGGGATCTCATCCGTTGGTCCAGGCTCCGATGGTTCTGGCTCGACCACCGGATCTTCCAGCGGCGGTTCTGGCAGGGTCGGATCCTCTGGTGCCGGCTCGGGTGCTGGCACCGTCGGCACCGGCTCCTCTCCATCAATCGGACGGCCACGATCCGCCCCCTCGCGCCCGCTGTCTTTATCGAAGCCGTACGGATCCCGCATGTCGGGCTGCCCCATGTTCCCCTGCCCCCGGGTGTCCTGCGGATGCTGCGCCCATGGCGCCAGCTCCGCGCCTTGCTCGACGACAGCCCGCCCGCGATGACGGAGCTGGCGCAGCGTCTGCGTCAGATCCTGCACCTCACCCATGCCATCCGTCGCGTGCGCCCCGTGACGACTGCGCGCCACATGCGGCATCGCCTGCGCGACGCGGATGCGCTCCTCGCGCTTCGCATCCCGCTCTGCCTGGCGCTCTTCCGGCTGGACCTCGCGCGCTTCCTGCCGTTCTGTACGCCGTTCCGCACGAGCTTCGTGTTGGGTGTCCTGGTGCTCCTGCTTCAACTCCTGCCGCAGCACCCGGTCCTGCTGCCGTTCCTCCCGCCGCGCCGCCTGCACCTCGCGCTGAGCGTCGCGTTGCGCCACACGCGCTTCCTGACGGACTTCGCGCTGCGCCTCCTGCTGCGCGGCCCGCTCCTGCCGCCGCTCTTCCTGCCGCGCCGCCTGCGTTTCCCGCTGCGTCTCGCGCTGTGCTTCGCGAGCTTCCTGCCTCGTCTCGCGTCGTTCCTCCTGTTGCGCCGCCTGCTCCTGACGACGCGCGTCCTGCTGCACCTGCCGCGTCTGCTGCTCCTCCCGACGGGCCTCGTGTCGCTCCTCGCGCTGCGCTTCGCGCACCTCCTGCCGCTCCTGTCGCTGCAGCTCCTTATCCTCATCCTCATGAGGCTTGGCATAGCATGGACTGCTCGTTGTAAAGGTCGTGAGAGAAAACACAACAACGAGGCGCATCAAAACCAGTAGCCGATGGTTTCGTCTGATCAGTCGCATCCGAGACCCCTCCCTCTTCACGCCCCTACCGCGGCGTCGCCGCCTCCGACAACATCATCGCCCGCGTCAACCCCACATCCTCTCGCACGATATGCCACCGCTCGCTGAAGACTTGGCTCTGGTACGGCGCGTACCCTGGCACTACCACCTGCAAATAGTACTTCTTCCCGATGGCGAGCTTGCAATTGTAGCGGCCGGTGGCGTCAGTCACCTGGGGGTTGTTCACGTTGGGATTGGCGGCTTTATCCAGCACCGCGACCGATCCGTCGACGTTATGCACCGTCACCGTAGCCCCGGCAATCGGCTCGCCGGTCTCGTGGTCGTAGACGATGCCGTAGGGACAGCGGAAGAGGTAGACTTGCTTGTCATGTGTCGTGGTGTAAGACTGACCGGTCGACGGATCGGTGACGGTCACCGCTACTTGAAAAGCGCCATCGCCATAACCGAACGGCTCCTGTGGAGGATCATAGCTGAACACAAAGGTCCCCTGGTCATCCACGGTGACTTCTTGCGTTGTTTGAATCACGACCTGCCCAGGATCGTAATGAATGTACTGCCAATCCCACTCTCCTTCTTCGACGCTACCTTCTTCGATCATGCTATCGTACTCGTTAACGCTGGTGAGCGTCATGGTGACCTGTAACGCACTTCCCTCCAAGCCCGCATCCGGATTCACGTTGAGCGTGTAGCCGATCGTATCGTTCAAATTGTAGGTAACCTGCTGAGGCTCATCCGAGCTCTGTTGCGCTTCATAGAACGGAAGCTGTGCCTCGTACCAGGCAATGAGCTCATTGATCTCTTCGGCTCGATACGGTTCAGCCTCAATAACAGCATGTAGATGCTCAATCATCGCAATCGCCGGATTTGAGAACTGAAACGTGATATCACTGCCCTCTTCCAGATTGACGGACGCAACCGCTTGCGCCTGCTGCTCCTCTCCCCCCTCTTGACTGACAAGCGCGTCCTCAGATACTTGTGGTTCACCCACAGGCACTTCCTCAACTACGGCAGCAGCCACAACATCAGCATCCGAGGCGGATTCCTCTGATGACTCACCATCTACTACCGCAGCCTCCTCAACGGTTTCCTCGGTCACCGACTCATCGGCGACGGCATCATCTGTCACACCAGACTCGGTCGTGTCTTCTGACGTGGACTCCAGCAGCACCGAGCCATCGGCATCAGACGCCTCGACATCCGATACCGTCTGTTCTGTTGACGATGCGTCTGTCGACATCTCCTCAACGACCGGCGGCTCCATTGACGCTGAATCTTCCACGAATGACTCATCAGACGTAGGTAGATCATCAAGCACCGGCTCCGTCACGGCTGGACTGTCCGGCTCAGGCGTCGGCACCGGCTCCACCGAATCGATCGGACGGCCGCGATCCGCCCCTTCGCGATCGCTCTCCTTATCAAACCCGTACGGATCTCGCATGTCAGGCTGCCCCATGTTCCCCTGCCCTCGGGTGTCATACGGATGCTGCGCCCACGGTGCCGTGTCTGACGCTACGCCCTCCCGCTCGCGATGATGGAGCTGGCGCAGCGTCTCCGTCAGATCCCGCACCCTGGCTATCCCGGTCTCATGGCCGTCGGCCAGATGCTCTGCGCGACGCCCCTGCGCCACATGCGGCATCGCCTGCGCGACGCGGATCCGCTCCTCGCGCTTGGCCTCCCGTTCCTCCTGCCGTTCGGCACGCCGTTCCGTACGCGCTTCGCGGTGAGTGTCCTGGTGTTCCTGCTTCAGCTCCTGTCGCAGCGCCCGGTCCTGCTGCCGCTCCTCCCGCCGAGTGGCTTGCGCCTCCCGTTGAGCGTCCCGTTGCGCCGCGCGCGCTTCCTGGCGCGCTTCCCGCTGAGCATCCTGCTGCGCGGCCCGCTCCTGCCGTCGCTCTTCCCGACGCGCCCCCTGCTCCTCCCGCCGCTCTTCTCGACGAGCAGCTTGCGCTTCGCGCTGCACCTCCCGCTGCGCCTCCTTGACCTCCTGCCGGGCTTCGCGCCGCTCCTCTTGCTGCGCCACCTGCTCCTGTCGCCGCTCCTCACGGCGCGCCTGCTGCTGCGGTTCCTGCTCCGCCTGCCGAGTCTGCCGTTCTTCACGCCGGGCCTCCTGGCGGGCTTCGCGGTCGGCTTGCCGTTCGTCCCGACGCTCCGCGCGCTCCCGCGCCCGTTCCTCGCTACCGCCGGAGTCGGCATAACAGACAGGCCCCATCATCACGAGACTTGCCACCAAACCCAACAACATCACACCCAACATCCGTCTGCCCATCCGAGATTGTGTAGTGATCATCGTAATCATCCTCTTGAGCCCACCTTGCGGAAACGTCTCAAAGTCATTTATGGGCACCATGACCTGTTCATTTCACGTTAAATATCCTAAGAAAACCGTACCTGACAATCTCCCACGTGTCAAACGTAACTATTTATCAATAAATATCTTACGAACATACATGCAACACACTGAGCGATAAACAGTGCGTTTTCCGCACATAACTACGCCACGTTGTAGCAGAAGTACACAGAAAAAATTATCGGCACCTGATAAAAGCAAAGGGATCGAAAAATCGTCTGAGCAAAAGAGGACGCTCGTCGATTGACACAGATTTGCCGAATCTCCATATCAATGCTAGACTTATGATTGTCAGTAGGTGTTCGACTCTCGCACTGAAAAGCGAATAGCTTTGGCTGCTTGAAAGCTGTGGGGATAGCACATGCGACGCAGCCGAGAGGTGTAAGAAACGCCAGCTACGAGGTGTTTGAGATGGTGAGAAGTCCCCGTCCGCGAATGAATGAACCGGTGCGCGTGCTGGTCGTCGATGACGACCTCGAAATCTGCAAGAACATGGAGGAGCTGCTTGTTGAGAAGGGCTACCTCGTGACGCTCTGTCCGGATCCCACCCAAGCGATCGACCTGCTTAGGAAAACATCGCACGGCTGCGTACTGCTCGACATCCGGATGAAAGGCATGGACGGCACCGAGCTGCTGCCGATCATCAAACACCACATCCCCAACCTGCCGGTCATCATCGTCTCGGCCTACTGTGAAGGGCTCGACGCCAAATACTACCTCTCGCTCGGGGCGTGCGAACTGGTCGCGAAGCCGTTCAACAACGAAACGCTCATCGACGCGATCAATCGCGCCATCGGAGCAACGGAAACCATCCCGCTGACCCTCACCAGCTTCTCACTGGACGAGGCCCGCGACCAAGTCTACCGCAAGCTGATCGTCACGGCGCTGCGACGCGCCCAATGGAACCAAACCAAGGCCGCGGCCCTCCTTGGTGTGAGCCGCTACAGCCTCATCCGCTGGCTGCGCAAGCTGAAGATTACGTACTGACACGATCAATAGGGTGAGCCGATCCGTTATTCGTGGAAGACTTCTGCGGTGAAGGTGTAGAGCTTGGCGTCGCGCTCTTTCCACGCGGTAGGAGCCAGTCCGGCTTTCCGCGACACTTCGGCAAGAAACGTTTCTCGATCCCATCCATATTCGGTCGCCACCTGTGGAAGCAGCAATCCGGACATCGAACCCCTTTGGATGATCAAACCGTGTCTGCCCACCACGATCTTCGACGGATCCGACAACGGTTCGGGCACTGAGAGGACCGAAATCTCCAGATCGAGCTGACTCAACTCGGAAGAATCAACAGGGCGAAAGCGTGGATCATCCAGTGCCGCCGCCACCGCCACTTTCTGCACCACCTCGGCCAGCGGACCAATCGGCTGAGTATACCCGATGCAACCGCGCAAGCGCTGCTGCCGCTTGATCGTCACAAATGCGCCGCGCGGCTCGCTTAGCACCGGCGGACCATTGGGCAGCGGTGGCAACGGCTCCCGTCGGACAGCCGCCTCGATCGACCGGCGCGCCAGCTGCAGCAACGCCTGGCGCGCCTCGGCATTCAACTCGCCTTCCGCACCACCTGCTGCCTCTGTCGGACGCGTCATCGCCATGGCGACATATCCTACCACACGGCGCCGATCACCGGTCACATCGCCGGAGTTGCGATACTCAAGCTCCCGCACCGTCGCCCCAAGCCGCTCCGCGATGCGCATCAACGCCAGCAGCGGCACCGGCGCATCGACCTCCGTCTGACCAGCCCGCAGCAACTCGACAAACCCAGCCTCATCCCCAGACGCCACCGCGTCGATCGCCCGCCGATCAAGCGCCACCGCCGTGTTGTACGGATGATAGTGGGAGAGATCGACACTCACCACGAGCAGCGTCTCGTCAGTCAAAAGCGGCAGCAACGCATCGGCCAATCGGACGGCGTCTACCGGATCATCGCTGCCCGCAAGCATCGGCACCACGCGGAAGGAACCGAGTGTTCGCTGCAAAAATGGCAGCTCCACCTCCAGCGCATGCTCCTGGGCATGTACGGCCCAGTCAATGTGAAACGCGTCGCTCCGCTCGACCAGGCGAAGCACCATGTCCTCATCGATCGGTACCTCACCCAGTGGCGTCGCCATCGCCCCACGATGCAGCACCGCAAATCCCTCGAAGCGATGTCGATGGCTCGGCCCTACCAAGATCACCGTGCGGAACGTCTTCCCCTGCAGCTGCCGGAACGCCGCGGCTGCCACAGCACCAGAGTACCGATACCCAGCGTGCGGCACGATCACGCCGATCAACCGCTCAGAGGTCGCATGCGCTGGAACCGCTTGCAGCAAGCGGTCAACGGTCTCTGCCAACGCTTGACTGTCCGCTGGATAGAACGCGCCGCTGACAGCCGGAAGACGCACGACTGACGGCTCATCAGCAGTAGCCACCGATGACATCGCGAGCAACAGCCCGCTGATAATCGGCGTCACTGCTGCACACCACAACCAAACCCTCGCTGTTCGTGCGGCGCTATTATTTTGAGTGTGTTTGAAGAGATGGAGCGCGATGAGCGAGAACGTCGGGAAGGTACGACGCAGACCAAGCAGAGGTTCGACAGACATCAACCGTTCGCACCTCTCTGTGAGCAATAACAGCAGCAACCGCGCACACGGCGGGACGTTAACCGCGACCGGGCAAAGCCTCTTCGCCAGAAGCTGTGAAACGCGCCAGGTAGTCGATCAAATCATCCACTTGGTGGAATGCGCCGGGCGCCGGAGTCTCCGGCCGCACTGATTCCTGCGGTCCTACAGCCGGCGCTGGCGTGAGCACCGCTTCCGACGGCGCCAAGCTCAACAAATAGTCGACCAGATCCTCCAAATCCTGCCCCTTGATCTTCTCGCTCCATGCCGGCATGTAGAGCGGCGGCGTCAATCCCGATGGATCGCGCCGGGCAACGATCGGCACACCCTGACGAATCTTCTCCTTCAATTCCTCGCGTGTGTAGCCGCGTCCGACGTACACCAGCGATGGCACCTCACCGTTGGTATGCGCGTTCCAATTCTTCCGGCCTCCGCGTCCTTCAACATTATGACACCCGACACAGCCAAACTTCTGGAAGACGGCCCGACCGCGATCCACCGAAGAGGCATACACGGGCGACGGCTCCGACTCTCCCGGCACGATGTACTCGCGCGTTAACCGCTCCTTGGTTAAACTCATCATGTACGTGGTCAACGCCTCCGCCTCTGCTGGACTCATCCGGTAGTTCGGCATGACGGACGGTGGAATCCCCTGCTCAGGGAAACCGGGTGTCACCTTCTGCGGATCGAGGAAGTGCTCGTACATCCAGTTGGCCACCGTGCGCTGACCCTCGACAAACGTAAAGTCGAGCTCGTCGGCCGTCTTCGATCCGATCTCGGTCAGATCAACACTGATCGGCCCGCCTTCCCCATGCAACGTATGACACCCCACACACCCCATCTCCTTGTACAACACCTGGCCGCGCGCCAGCACCTCCGCCCCAGGCAACTGCTGCACAGAGTAGTGGCACTTGCCGCACGACGCCTGAATGTACGCCCCGCGCAGCATCGGCTCATCCCAATGTTTCACATCGCCGTGCGCCGCGCTGGCTGTCGTGGCATACCCCTGCCCCCAGTGACAGCTGGTACACCCAAATGTCTCTACCGGATGGCGCTGGAGGTAATCGCCGGGGTGCGTTGTGTACGGCTGCGGCGCATCCGCAAACGCCGGATTCGCGATACCGAGATGGCACGTTTCGCAACGATCCACCCGCTCGAGATCATCGAGCACCGTCTGCTTGAAACCGCCGCTCTTCGCCAATCCCTTGGCCTGCTCCAACTGATGGAACCCCTGCTGGTACCGCACCCACTCGCGGTCATAATCATGCCAGATTGCCAGCACGAACAGTCCCATCAGGAAGGCGCCGAAGATCGCAAAGAGTAGTCTATTGATATTCACGGGATCACCAGATCACAAGGTCACCTGTCACCAGCGCACCAAATCCCCAGTCAAAGAGAGATGATTGACGACACGCGTCAATCCTTCCGACGCCTTTACTGGTGACCTGGTAAACCGGTAACTTGGCGACCTTCATCTCAGATGTTTAAGTTAAACTGCGGGAACGACACGATGTATTTGACGTTGAGCAGGAGCCGGAGCAAAATCTTGCCGACCACTCCTCCCATCATCAACAACAACCCCATGACGATCGAGTACTTGATCAGCCCCAGCTGCTTGAGGAAATCCCGCTTCAGCAACGCTGGCAACGTCATGCCGAGCGCGAAGTAACCGCCGATAAGCGCCAGCCCGATCGGATTCGGGATATTCCACGTTCTGGCCATCGTGATGCGATGTGATGACCATGGCTCCCACGGCCAATACCATTCCCAGTTCGGCCCCCGACAGTACATACCGATGGCAATCAGCAGAAACCAGAGAAAGTTCCCGAAGAGAAAGATCGAGTTAGCCAGCGGACGATCCTTGATCGAGTAATAGCCGACTCCCTTGGGGTTCGGATCGATATAGGGAATCGCCAGCAACCCGACGACGATCACACCCGGCAGCACCACACCGGCGATCCACGGGTCGAAATACACCAAGAGCTCTTGCAACCCCGCGAAATACCACGGCGCCTTGGACGGGTTCGGCGTCCGATTCGGATTGGCCGCCTCTTCGAGCGGTGCGTTGCGGAAGATCGAAGCACCAGTCAGCAAGATCAGCACCAGCAGCGCCGCCAGAAACTCCCGCGCGATCAAGTGCGGCCAGGCATCCACCTTGTCCTGGTACGCCGGACTCTTCGGATCGGGCGTCGAGAAACCATCCTTGCGCACACGCCAGAAATGCACCGACACCAGAATGAACAGTACGAGCGGCAACGCGATGCAGTGCAGCACATAGAACCGGAGCAACGTATTCTGCCCGACGATCGTGCCGCCGAGCGTCACGAACCGGGCGTCGTTCATCGGCGTGACGATGCTAAACGGCCCCTCCGCCCCCAGGAGCGGCGTGGCCGACGCCATGTTGGTCCCGACGGTCACAGCCCAGAGCGCCAGCTGATCCCACGGCAGCAGATACCCGGTGAAGCTCAACAGCAGCGTGAGCACGAGCAGGACGATGCCGACGCCCCAGTTGAACTCGCGCGGCGCCTTGTACGCCCCGGTCAGGAAGACGCGGATCATGTGCAGAATCGTGCAGACGACCATCGCGTGCGCCGACCACCGGTGCATGTTCCGTAGCAAGAGACCGAGCGTGACGACGAACTCCAGATCCTTCATGTCCTGATACGCCCCGGTTACCGATGGACGATAGTAGAACATGAGGAGCACACCGGTGACGGTCAGGATAAGAAAGAGGAAGAAGGTGATGCCACCCAACCCCCACGAGTAGCTGACGCGGATGGCGCTGCGGGGGATGCGGACCGGCTGCAAGTGCAGGAAGACGTTGCCGAAGATCCGCATGACGCGGGTGCGCGGCGTATCTTTGAAATCGTGCCGGAAGATCGATTTCCAAATCTTGCTGGTCGTGATGATCTGATGAAGGGGGCGACGCGGTGGCTGCGGCTTCGGCGCAGGAGCCGGTGCGGGCGCTGGCTGCTGAACGGTCGTTTGCTCAGGCATGCGCCACCCCTACGAGAAACACACGCGGGACGTAGGACGCGAGGCGCGAGACGTGAGCAGACGCAAGACGTAGGCAGTGGTTGAGGACAGTAAGCAGACGTACGATGTACATCATGCGTCTTACGTGGCACGTCTGCCGACTGCTCTCGCTAGCTGTCCACGTCTCACGTCTGATGCTCGCGCCGTACGTCTGCCTCTCCACGCCGCACGTCGCACGTCTGCTCTTATGCATTCTCAGTGTGCGGCAGGAAGAAATCGCCGCGCTCTCTCGCGCCCGGTCGATTCTCCAACCGCCCCTTGTCGATCAACAGTTGACCATCATCAGTCTTCGCGATCGCCGCCCGATATAACGGCTTCGGCGCCGGCCCGAAGATGACGTCACCTTGCATCGTGAAATTGGAGCCATGGCATGGACATTTGAACCGGCGCTCACTCTCAAACCAATTGGGTGTACACCCCAAATGCGTACATCGCGCCCAGAGCGCATAGAACCCTTTCTGCGTGCGCACCACCCAGACACGCTTGGATTTTGTCCATTTGGTGCTGACGGAGTTGATCGGATACTCATCGGGCTTGCCCGCTTTGAATGATGTTGGCGGCTCGTAGAGCACGTTGGGGAACATGAATCGCAACATCGCCAGCACCGACCCAACCATGTACGTCGTAAAGCAAGCCCAGCCGAGCTTCCGCAAGAACTCTTTGCGCGACAACTCGCCGACGAACCCCCCGCTGCACGCCGGAGCCCCTTGCGCTGACTGTGCTACTGCCGTCTCATTCGCCATGCCGCCAACCCTCTCCAAAAGACGTGAAGCGTCGTTCGTATCTCGTGAAGCGAAAACCCTGATGAAAGAGACCTACCACAAAATACGCTTCACGCACCCGCCTTCGGTGGCTGATCTTTGTCATCGTCGCTGCGACCCGCCTTCTTGAACTCCTGAATCGCCTTGCCGAGCGACCGACCAATCTCCGGCAGTCGCTGCGCCCCGAAGAGCAGCAGGCAGATCAACAAGATAACCAGCAGTTCCTGCACACCGATCCCGAACACTATTCACCTCTAGAGTCTGTGACAAGTGACGGGTGACAAGAGACAAACAACCGATTGCCTACCACTTGTCACTCGTCACCTGTCCCCCGTCGCGGGTTTCTTAGCTTTGTCTTCGGATCACATAATCAACAAGCTGCAGCAGACTCCGCTTGTGCGCGCTGTCACGAACCGGCTTGATCGCGCGCCGCGCCTTCTCGATGTACCGCAGCGCCATACCCGACGAAGACCGAACTGCGTCGGACTCAGCAATGACGCCCCGCAGCGTTTCAAACGCCCCCCGGTCATCGTGACCGTTGCTGAGAATTCGAGTAATTCGTTGCCGCTGCCGTTGCGAGAGCCGCTGTGCATAATGGATCAACGGCAGCGTCACTTTCCCCTCGCGCAGATCAGAACCCATCGGCTTGCCCAGCCGGCGCACGTTACCCGACACATCCAAACAATCATCCACGATCTGGAACGCCATGCCGAGATTCAATCCGTACGCTGCCAGCGCCCGCATCTCTGCCGCGCTGCTCCCGCCCAACCGACCGCCAAGCTCGCAACAGTTGGCAATCAAGCGGGCGGTTTTCTTGGTGATGATCTCCAGATACGCACGTTCTGTCAAGTCCAGATCGCAACGGCCCCCCATTTCCAGCAACTGCCCCTCGCACATCAATCGCGTCGTGTCAGACAGCACATCCATCACAATGCGATCGTCGATCTGCACGAGCAACTGGAACCCTCGAGCGTAGAGATAATCGCCGACGACGACGGAAATCTCATCGCCCCACTCGGAGCGGATCGTCGAACGACTCCGTCGCAGATCGGAGCCATCCACAATATCATCGTGCACCAGACTGGCAACATGCATCAGCTCAACAGCCGCCGCCAACCACGTGGCTCGCTCCGGATGGCGGCGCCCATGCAGTCCCCAACTCAACAGCACCAATGCCGGACGGAACATCTTGCCGTGCCCGCCGGAGAGATGCGCGCCAATCGCCCGGATCATCTGGTTGTTGGAAACCAGCTGACGACGGTACAACACCATCACGCTCTCCAGCGCTCCGGCGATCGGCTCGTAGATGGAGGACAGCTCCGCTCTGGTCCCTGTCATTTCACCGCCGAATGGATACCCACCAGCCCACCACTTAACGGCTCGAACCGCACACGTCCGAACCCGGCCCCCACGATCCGCGCACTCAGCGCGTCCGGATCGATGCAACCGACGATCGAGCGCGCCAGATAATCGAACGGATCGCGATCGCGATACAAGGTGCCGCCGATACCAGGAAGCACCCGCGTCACATACCACGAATACCCGCTTCGCAACCACCGATTGCGCGGTGGCCGCGTCATATCGAGGAAGAGCAGCAACCCACCTGGCACCAACACGCGCCGCACCTCGACCAGCACATCATCCAGCTGCGCCATGATATTGCGTGTCACAAACGCACTCGTCACATAATCGAATGTCGCATCGGCAAACGGCAGTGTCAGCACGCTGGCGCGCAAGAAATCCGCCCGCCCCTGACGCTGCGTGCGCCGCCGCGCAACCCGCAACATCTGGTCGGAGACATCGATGCCCACCGCCCGACCCGACGACCCCACCTGCCGCGACAACCGAAACGTCAGCGCGCCGGTACCACACCCCGCATCCAGCACGCGGGTGCCGCGCCGCACGCGCGTCACCAGGCAGCGACGCCACCGCTCGTCCAACGAAGCGCTGGCCAACGTGTTGAAGAGATCATACCGATGAGCGATCCGGTCGAACATCGCTTCAACAGAACTCTGGTTCAACTTCGTCGATTGATCACGTTCCTGCATCAACATTAACCTGTGTCCTCAACCACATCAATAACACTGGCGCGTCGTTCGTTGGTCGTCGTTCGCAAAAACGTAAAGAGCAACCTGATTTATCAGCTACGATCAACGAAGAGCGAACGGCGAGCGACGCGCCTTGCCACACCTAACACTCTTCAGCGAACGTCTTCGCCCAATACGTCACGATACAATCGGCGCCGGCCCGCCGAATCGCCACCAGCGTCTCGCGCATCGCCCGAATCTCATCGAGCCACCCCAGGCGCCCGGCCGCCCGCAGCATCGCGTACTCCCCGCTCACCTGATACGCCGCCACCGGCACGTCGAACCGCGCCTTGATCCGCTGGATCAGATCGAGACTCGTCAGCGCCGGCTTCACCATCACGATATCGGCACCCTCCTCAATGTCGAGCGCCACCTCGCGCAACGCCTCATCGCTGTTGGCCGGATCCATCTGATAGGCCGTGCGATCGCCGAAGCGTGGCGTTGAACCGGCCGCCTCGCGGAACGGCCCATAGAGACTCGATGCATGCTTGGTGCTGTAGGAGAGGATCGGTGTATGACTGCAGCCAGCAGCATCGAGCGCCCGGCGGATCGCCTGCACCTGCCCATCCATCATGGCGCTAGGCGCCACCATGTCGGCACCCATCTTCGCCTGCGATGCCGCCGTCCTGCCTAGCAGCTCGAGCGTCGCATCATTGTCCACCTGTTGCCCGTCGATCACACCGCAGTGACCATGACTGGTGTACTCGCACAGACAGACATCGGCCACCACCGTCAGTGAGGGCGCCGCCGCCTTAATTGCCCGAATGCCCTGCTGCACCACACCGTCCCTGGCATAGGCGCCGGTACCGAGCGCATCCTTGCGAGAAGGAACGCCGAAGAGCATCACGCCGCCAACACCCAACCGCTCCAACTCCTTCGCCTCAGTCCCCACGAAATCGACTGAACGCTGCTCGATGCCAGGCAGCGAGGCGATTGGACGCCGCACTCGCTTTCCATGACACACGAACAGCGGCATGATCAACTGGTCAGGCGAAACGCGCGCCTGACGCACCAGACGCCGCAACCCCTCGGTCCTGCGCAACCGCTGCAATCGATGCTGAGGGAATCCCATCAACTCACTCTCCGATGCTTCCGTTCCGAACGCGCCGTCCGACGATCGCCTGCTCGACCGCTTCAACGAGCCCTTCGATCGTGGCACGACGCGCTTCGATATCAACGCGCAAACCCATCGCCCGCGCCGTCGCCGTCGTCACCGGCCCGATCGATGCCACCAACAACCGCCGCGTCACCGCCGCCAACCGCTTCGGCGTCACCCAACGCACAAACGCCCGTGCCGTGGATGATGATGTGAGCGTCGCCACATCGGCCTGACGCACCCGCGTCAAGAACTCGGCGGATGGTCGCGCCGCCAGCGTCCGGTACGCCGGCACCACGTCGACTACCGCCCCCATCGCCCGCAGCGCCGTTGGCAACAGCTCCGGCGCCTCCTCTGCCCGCACGATCACCACGCGCTGTCCGCGCAGTCGAAACCGCCGCATCCCGCGCGCGATCGCCGCATTGGTAAACGTCGCCGGCTGATAGTCAACCGTCACGCCGAGCGCGCGGAAGCGACCGGCCGTCTTCGGTCCAATCGCGCAGATCCGCACACCATGCAGCGCCCGGATATCGGTACCCAACCTCGCCAGTCGCCGCAGGAACGCATCCACGCCGTTGACGCTGGTAAAGATCGCCCACTGATACCGCCCGAGCTGGCGAATTGCCCGATCCAGCGGACGATCACTCGATGGAGCCGCAAATCGGATCAGTGGAGCCTCCACCGGTGTCGCTCCACGCCGCGCCAGCAATGCCGAGAGCGCCCCAGCCTGATCCGACGCACGCGTGACAACCACGCGACAACCGGCCAACGGCAGACGGCGCATCTGAGCCAACGACCGCTGCAGCCGCACTACTTCGCCGACCACCGCCACCGCTGGCGGCCGAATCCCAGCACGCTGTACTTGCTCCACGATCGTGCCGAGCGTCCCGATGACCGTTTCCTGCTGAGGCATCGTGCCCCACTGCACCACCGCCACCGGTGTCGATGCCGCCCGCCCGCCTCGTAGCAGCTCCCGCACGATCCGCGGCAGCTGCCGCACCGCCATCAACAACACCAGCGTATCCGCGCCGACCGCCAATCGATCCCAGCAGATGCGACCTCGACCCCGCCCTTCTTGCCCCGTGACGAACGTGACCGACGACGCGCATCGGCGATCGGTGAGCGGAATCCCCGCCGCAGCAGGCGCCGCGATCGCTGACGTGACACCGCTGACGATCTCGCACGGCACGCTGGCCTGCGCCAACGCCAATGCCTCTTCGCCACCGCGACCGAAGATGAACGGATCACCACCCTTCAGTCGCACCACTACGCGTCCCCGCCGCGCCCGGTCAATCAGCAGCTGGTTGATCGACCGCTGCGCCACCGGCTCACCGCCTCGCTCCTTGCCGACGAAGATTCGTTCCGCCGCTGACGACACCAGCGCCAGAAGCTCAGGATGCACCAGTCTATCATAGATCACGACGTCAGCCATCGCCAAACACTCGGCTCCGCGCCGCGTCAACAACCCCGGATCGCCCGGCCCGGCTCCCACCAGATAGACGCAGCCGCGTGCCGCTGAACGCTCATGCCGGCGCATCGCGACCGTCCATCAGCGCGCGCGCCCCGCGGGCCAGAAACCGTTCTCCCAACTCCGCCCCCAAGGCCTCCGCCTGTTCAACCGGCCCTTCCAACCGATCTTCTATCATCTGACGACCATCCGGCGACAACACTCGGGCGCGGATGACACAACGATCACCCTGTATCTGCGCAAACGCCGCCACCGGAGTGTCACAGCTCCCACCAATCGCCACAGCAAACCGGCGCTCCGCCTCTACCGCCCGTCGCGTCGCCGCATCATCGATACGGTTGACCGCGCGCTGCACGCGCTCATCACCCGCCCGTATCTCGATCGCCAGCGCTCCTTGCCCCACCGCCGGCATCACCAGCTCGATCGACAGCACCTCTGTCACCTCGGCTTCCAGACCGAGCCGCCGCACACCCGCCAGCGCCAACACGATAGCATCTAAAGCACTGTCGCTCGTCGTTCGTCGCTCGTCGTTCGTGACATCCAACTCGCAGCTCGCAGCTCGCGTCTCGTGACTCGAGTCTCGCAGTTTCCGAATCCGCGTCGGCACGTTCCCGCGCAACGCGCTGATCCGCAGGTCCGGCCGCGCGCGCAACAACTGCGCCCGTCGTCGAAGGCTCGACGTCCCGATCACCGCGCCGGACGGCAGCCGCGCGAACGGTCCGCCCTCCCGCGTGATCAGCACATCCCTCGGATCCTCGCGCGACGGCACCGCTCCGATCATCAAACCATCAGGTAGCATCGCCGCCATATCTTTGAGACTATGCACCGCCAGATCGATCGTTCCATCCAGCAATGCTTCTTCCAACTCCTTGGTAAAGAGCGCTTTGGTACCACCGGGCATCTGCGGTATCCGACCCGGTCGATCCCCGGACGTCGTCATCGGCACAATCTCGACACGCACCGAATGATCCAACGCCTCCAGCTGCTGTTTAACCCACTCGGCCTGCCACAACGCTAGCGCGCTGCGCCGCGTGCCCAGCTGAAGCCCGCCAGCCCCCATCCCTGTCACGCAGCAGCAGGAACAGGCCGATCGCCCATCCCCGCATCCTGCACGCCAACACCAGACTCCGCAGCACCCTTTGGATCAACGCGATGGCCGGCTAACCCATGCTGACCGGCTACCGGGATTGACCAGCCAGCATAGAAGGCCGCCGCCTCCGCCTCGACCAGCCGCCACGCCCGGTTCAACTCACTGCGCCGCATCGCCAGATTCGCCTCGACCGTCGCCTGCAAATCATCGATGTTATAAAGATAAGCATTCTCCACCGCATTGACCGATGGCTCGATGTTCCGCGGCACCGAGAGATCGATCAAGAAAAGCGGGCGTCCTCGCCGCTGCCGCATCAACGCCTCCACCTCGAAACGCGTGACGATCCAAGACGATGCCGATGTCGACGCGATCACGATATCCGCCTCCGCCATCGCCTCCCACCGACGATCAAACGCCACCGCTTCACCATGGAACCGATCGGCCAGCGCACAACCACGCTCCCACGAACGATTTGCCACCAGCATCCGCCCAACACCATGATCAGCCAGATGCATGGCCGCCAGCTCGCCGATCTCTCCGGCACCGACCAGCAACACCCGCTTCTGTGACAGATCTTTGAAGATCCGTCTAGCTAACTCGACACCCACCGACCCTACGGACACCGCTCCGCGCGCGATCTGCGTCTCCGTCCGCACCAGCTTCCCAACATATGCCGCCCGCTGAAAGAGCCGGTTCAACCACCGCGACGTCGCACCGGCGGCATACGCCGCCTCGTACGCACCCCGCACCTGCCGGAGCACCTCCCCCTCTCCAACCACCATCGAATCCAGACCGCTGGCCACACCAAAGAGATGTCGCACGCCGTCACCGCCCGAATGCGCATAACAGATGCCATCCAACGCTTGCGCGGAACGATCATGGAAGTCCGCCAGAAACCGTTTCACCGATTCAACACCCAATCCATCGCTGCAGGCATGTCGATCCGATGCCACGTAGATTTCCACGCGATTGCACGTCGAGAGAATCACGCCCTCCATGCAACCGGGCACCGCCCGAAGCCGCGTCAACGCCTCCGGCGTCCGCTCCGCCGGAAAGGCCAGGCGCTCACGCACCGCCACCGGCGCCGTCTTGTGGTTCAATCCGACAACGACGAGATCGGGAGGATTCATCGCCTCACATCACATGACGTTCTGCATCAGTTCCGCGCGCCGTTCAGCACAGTTCAGCGTTCCTTAGAAATACGCATGACGACTGGGCAATACGAAGGTCACACCCACAAAGAAAAAGACGACGAGCAAGAAACCGAGAACCGACAAGAGCGCCACGCGACGCCCACGCAACGTCGACGTAGCCCGCACATAGACCAAGACCGCATACAACACCCACGTTGTTCCGGCCGATAGCAGCTTGGCATCCCACACCCTATCCCACGCCCCGATTGCCAGCCGCAACCCCAAGCCGACGCCCACCGTGAAGAATACGAAGCCAACGACCACCGCCATGTAATTCAGCCGATCCAACGCTTCCAGGGATGGGGCCGACTGCTGAATGAGGCGTGGATCCTTTCTCTTAAGCTTCCGCTCCTGCCACAGATACACCACAGCGCTGACGCACGCCAAGAGAAATGCCGCGTAACTGGCGAGCGCCAGCCCCGTATGAATCCGAATGCCGGGAGCGCCCAATCGGATACCGACAGGAGCCGCGTTGCAAGCGCCAGCGGGCCAGCTCCAAGAAGCAACGACGACGGCGTACCAACAATAGCGGTACGCCGAGGAGGCGCGACGCCGGAGATGACCCGCTGCCGCCGCAACCCTTCGGGCTGAACCGATCCGCGGCGCCGTGCGGCGTTGCTCGTCGTCGACGTAGCTGGCAGAACTGCTACGCCTTCCTCCTCGAGCCTTGCGCGGCTTGCGTCTCGGTTCAGCGCGGCCCTGTGGTATCTGGTTGGGTGCTCCAAAAACTCCACGTCTCTCACCCGATCCTGCAGCGCACCCCCGCCTCACCGGCCGACCGCGCTCTGTGACGTGCGACTGAATCAACGCCCGCATCCACTGGCGAAGGTTCGCCACATGCCCACGGCGAATCTCCCCCACACCCCCCAGCCCCAGCAACCGATGAGCCAACACACGGCGCCGCCCAGGCTCCGGCACAACCTTCTGTATCCGTGCGCGGGCCTCCAACAGCAAGCGCACATACGCCTCATATTCACGGCCATAGCGGCGCCCCAACTCCCGCCGTATCCGCTGCGCCAGCGCCGGGCTCGCCCCCGATGTCGAGATAGCGATCGTCAGCAACCCCCGGCGCACCACAGCTGGCGCGATCGCCGTGCACAACGCCGGGTCATCGACCACATTGACCCAGATACTCAGACGCTGCGCCCATCGGCCGACCGATGCGTTGACGAGGCGGTCATCCGATGCGGCGATCACCAACGCTGCGCCGCGCAGATCCGATGCACGCACCGCCCGGTGACGAATCGCGATGCAACCTCCCTGCGCCATCCGTCCCAACGAAGCAACGCAACGCGGACTCACCACTGTCACGCGAGCACCGCACGCCACCAACGCCCGCACTTTTCCCGCCGCAACCGAACCACCGCCTACCACGATACAGCGACGGTCTTCCAGCATCAAGCTGATCGGATAATAACTACGCACGGAGGGATCGTATCCTCGCATCGTGCCTTGGCAGTGTCAACGCAACGAAACCCATGAAGTCACCTTGCAACGCGTCTCTCGCGGCCGTTCGCTAACAACACCTTATTGAGATTCCGGAAGATCGTTCACACCAGCGATAGGAAGGACTGCTACGAAGAAACCACTCAACGTTCATCGCGCGCGCCAGGTCGCTTCACCCTCGCCCTGCGCTGACGATCTTTCTGGGCAAAGCAGTCGGGACAGTTGTACAGCGCTGGTGCTAGGGAACGATCGTATCCCTCGTCTACGACGACGCGGCTGACTTCCTTGACTTCCTTATGGCAGGTATCGCAACGCACCACGAGAATCGATCCCCTCATCAAGCTACACGTCCGACATGAACACCAGACGCAGAACAGGAACATTCGTCGTCCGCAATCGGCAGGCGCAAAGCGGAGGTCCTATGCCTTGCGCCAGATGCTGGCTTTTCTCCGCACCACCCAGCATACAGCCGCCGTCACAACGAGGGCGACGCTCACCAATTGCGCCATCTTGAGCGTCGTGCCCCACCAATAGAGATTGTCCCAACGTAACGCCTCAACGGCAAACCGCGCCACCGACGACAGCAGCAAGTATAGCAAAAAGACTTCCCCCTCACAACGCGGAGTCATGCCAGCGGGACTCCAGCCATTCGCATGCGGCTGATGGTGTAAGTCAGGAAGCGTCCGATGCTCGAACCACCATAACACCGCGACAATCAACAACGCCAACGCCGCCTCGTACAACTGTGTCGGATGTAGCGGTATTCCCCGAGGAGCCAACGTCTCCGGATGATTGAATACCACCCCCCACAGCCGCTGCGTTGGCAGCCCGAAACAACAACCGCTCAAGAAACATCCTACCCGCCCGATCGCCTGGCCGAGCGCCAACGCCGGCGCTACGGCATCAGCATACCGCCAGAACGATACCTGCCGACGGCGCATCGCCCGGAGCGCCGCCAGCGCACCGCCAATCCATGCGCCATGCACGGCCAGCCCGCCGCGCCACACCGCGAAAATCTCCAGCGGGCGATGGAGAAACCACGATGGCTCTGTCAACAGCACATAGTAGAGCCGGGCGCCGATCAGACCGCCGATCACCGAAGCTGTGACAATCTCATCCGCATGTGACAAAGAGAACCCGCGAGCCGCCGCCCGATGCCGTGTCCACCAGGCACCAAGCAGCAACGCAACGGCGATCATCACGCCGTACGAACGAATCGCAATACCGCCACCGAGCGGCAACAAGATGGGAAACATGGAAGAGTGGTGCAGAGAGTTGACCGGTAGAAGATGGGCCACACGCGACCGCGGTCAGCTTACCGCGACCGGGCTTCGCCGCCCTCCGCCTGGCGAGCTTCCTTGTCAAGCAACCCTTTCAGCTCACCCATGAACTGATTGATATCCTTGAACTGCCGGTAGACTGACGCGAACCGAACGTACGCCACCTCGTCGATCTCGTGCAACTGCTGCATCACCATCTCGCCAATCTGGCTGGAGCTGACCTCCTTGTCGAGATGATTCTGCAACGCACGCTCGATGCCGTCTACAACGCTCTCGATCCGTTCCAAGCTGACCGGTCGCTTCTCACACGCCTTGACCAACCCCGCCAAGAGCTTGCTCCTGTCGAATGGTTCACGACGACCGTCCTTTTTGACGACCATGAACGGCACATCCTCGACATGTTCATACGTGGTGAAGCGGCGCCCGCATTGTAGACATTCGCGGCGCCGACGGATGGCAATCCCCTCCTGGGCCGAGCGGGAGTCCACCACTTTATCCTCAAGATGACTGCAGAATGGACACTTCATGTTCGTCGCTCGTATCTCGTGAAACGCCGCTCAGAACCGCGCGAGACGCTGTACGTTTCTGTGCGGCAACGACCTGTGAAGACAAGACGAGATGCGCTTCACGAGCAGCGCGGCACGCTTCTCACCGCGCGGCAACAGGGCGCAGCTCTGGGTATAGCGGAAACTGCTCGGTCAGCGCGTTGACCGATGCGCGCACGCGGTCCACCACCGCCTCTGCACCGCCTCCCGCAAGCACCTCGTCGATCAACTGGGCGATCGTTCGCATCTGCAGCTCCTTTAGCCCGCGCGTCGTCACCGCCGGCGTGCCAAGACGAATCCCGCTCGTCACCAGAGCAGGCTGCGGATCATACGGAATCAAGTTCTTGTTCACGGTGATCCGCGCCCGATCCAACCACTCCACCGCCTCTTTGCCAGTCACACTCTTCGGCCGCAAATCAGCCAACAGCAGATGGTTGTCCGTCCCTCCCGACACGATCCGGAAACCACACCCTGCCAACGATGCTGCCAGCGCTCTGGCATTCGCCACCACCTGTTCCTGATACAACCGGAACGACGGCTGCAGCGCCTCCTGAAGCGCCACCGCCTTCGCCGCCACCACATGCATCAACGGACCACCCTGAATTCCCGGAAACACCCAGCGGTCGATCTTCTTGGCAAACTCCTTCCGGCAGAAGATCATGCCGCCGCGCGGGCCGCGCAGCGTCTTGTGCGTGGTCGTTGTCACAAACTCAGCATGCGGGATCGGCGACGGATGCACTCCGGCCGCCACCAATCCGGCGATGTGCGCCATGTCAACCAGCAGCACCGCCCCGACGGCATCAGCCACCTGGCGGAACCGCTCAAACTCCAGCACGCGCGGGTACGCCGATGCTCCGGCGATAACCATCTTCGGCCGATGCTCCTTGGCCAACGCCATCAGTTGGTCGTAATCGATCCGCTCCGTCTGACGATCGACTCCGTATGGAATGATCTTGAAGTATTTGCCGGAGAAGTTCAGCGGATGCCCATGGCTCAAATGCCCTCCGCACGCCAAATCCATCGCCAGCACCGGATCGCCAGGCGACAACACAGTACAGAACACCGCCATGTTCGCCTGCGTCCCCGAGTGCGGCTGCACGTTCACATGCTCGGCGCCAAAAAGCTGTTTGGCCCGCTCGATCGCCAGCTCTTCTGCCAAATCCACATGCTCGCACCCGCCGTACCACCGGGCGTTCGGGTATCCCTCGGCATACTTGTTCGTCAACACCGAACCTTGCGCCTCAAGCACCGCCTGGCTGGCGAAGTTCTCGCTGGCGATCAGCTCGATGTTCTCATGCTGCCGGCGGATCTCCTGCCCAATCACCTGATACAACTCCGGATCTACGTCACGTAAGAAGTTCATTCGTCCTTCCATCGGTTGTCAAACACCGCCTACTGCGACCCTCGACTTTTAACCTTCGACTAAGCGACCAAAAGCTTCAGGCAGGAATTGACCGAATGTCAAATGCCAGACGTCGAAGGTCACCCTTTCCCCTTCACCGCCCCCTGCAAATGTCGTTCCATCTGCGCGATCTGCTTGACGCGACGAGCGTGCCGCTCGCCGGCAAACGCCGTTTCCAACCACACCTTCAACATCTGAAGCGCCGCCTGCCTGCCCGTGTCGTTCGTGCCCAAGATCAACACGTTGGCATCGTTGTGCTCGCGCGACAACACCGCATCCTTGGTGCTTCGGCACAACGCCGCCTTCACGGATGGAAACTTGTTGGCGACGATCGACATCCCGATCCCGCTCTTGCAAATCAGCACGCCGCGATCAAATGCCTTCGACGATACCGCCTGCGCCACCTTCTGCCCGTACACCGGATAATCGCACCGGGCAGCACTGTGCGTCCCGAGATCCGCTACCTCGTGACCCCACGCCCCCAACGCCCGTACCAGCTGCCGCTTCAGGACAAACCCGCCGTGGTCGGCGCCGATCGCTACACGCATACCGTCTTCGCCACCCGCTCAACCGCCTCCCTGATCGTCGCGAAGCAGACCTCATACACCTCCATCGGCTTGCTGATCGGATCGATGATCTCCCGCGTCTCGCCGCCTGCCTGCCCGTAGTCGGTCAACAGAAACGTCTTGGTCAGCGCTGATGGATCGTGATCGATGATCCACGATCGATGGAATCTCTCCATCACCAACATCAAGTCGGCCTCCCGAATCATCTCCTCGGTCAATCGCACCGCCCGATGCTCCGAGACATCGATCCCCTCGTGCAGCAACAGCTCCCGCGTCTCCCGACTCGGGCGCATCCCATCCACCGGACTGACGCCGGCTGACGACACCTCGATCGGCAGATGACGCTCGCGCGCAATCCGATCCAGCAGCGCCCACGCCATGACGCTACGGCAACTGTTCCCCGTGCAAACGCAGATAATCTTCTTCATGCAGCACCACCGCCCTGTTCTGCCACCATCTTGACCGTGGATTCCGGAATCACGCCCACCCGCAGCACCCGACACACCCCACCTGACACATCCACCACCGTTGACGCCTGCCCAATCCTCGCCAGCCCTCCGTCAAGCACCAGATCCAGCGCATCCCCGAACTCTGCTGCCACCGCGTCAGCGGTCGTCGCCGGTGGCTGCTCCGAACGATTGGCACTCGGCGCCCCCACCGTCACTCGCGCCGCGCGGATCAACGCCCGAGCCACCGCATGATCCGGCAAGCGGAATCCAACGGGACCCCTGGTCGTCGCCAGCACCAGCGTCAGCGGCCCCGGCCAGAACTGCTGCATCAACCGCGTCACGAGCGGATCGAAACGACATCCCCACCCGTCAAGCTGCTCGACATCAGCAATGTGCACGGTGATCGGCTTGTCCGGAGCGCGTCCCTTCACCTCGGCCAGTCGCGCCACTGCCTTCGGATTGGAGAGATCGACCCCGATGCCGTACACCGTCTCTGTGGGAAACGCCACCAAGCCGCCACCGCGCAACAGCGCGGCTGCCCGCTCGATGACTGCAGCGTCCGGTGCCGCCGGATCGACCGCTACGAGTGTCGCCGCACCCACTGGTCTTTCTTCCGTACGGATGCCGCCATCTGCGCGCGATACCGTTCCAAACGCTGCTGCAGCGCACGGTCGGATAACGCGAGTATCGCCACAGCCAGGAGCGCCGCGTTCTTGGCGCCAGCCTTGCCGATCGCCACCGTCGCCACCGGTACACCCCCGGGCATCTGTACCGTGGAAAGCAACGAGTCCAACCCCTTGAGCGCCGAGGATTCGATCGGCACGCCGATCACAGGAAGTACCGTATGCGCCGCGATCGTTCCCGCCAGATGCGCCGCACCACCGGCTGCTCCGATCAACACCCGCACCCCGCGACGCGCCGCCGCCTTCACGTAGGAGGCCGTCGCCTCCGGCGTCCGGTGCGCCGAGAGCACGCGCACCTCGTAGGAGACGCCGAACTGCTTCAACACCTCGACCGACTCCTGCATCGTCTCGAGATCCGAGTCACTGCCCATGAGGATGCCAACCACCGGCTGCTTCATTGATGACTCCCTAATTCGGACACAAGCTTCAAGCTACAAGTAACACCGCACACCTCGGTCCGCGCGACGCACAACAACACTCGAGAACCGCATGACAAAGCTGCGCATCGCTCATTTGCCAGTCTTTCACTTGCAGCTTGAGCCTTGTAACTGCCGTTAACGACCACGTACCGGATGTGCCAACGCCCGCTGACCGATATCCTTCCGATAATGCATGCCGTCAAAATGAATCTTCCCGACCGCCTCGTATGCCCGGTCGATCGCTCCCCTGACATCCTCACCGAGCGCCGCCACGTTCAACACGCGACCGCCGTCAGTCAGATAGCGCGGCTGCGGCGTTGCCTCAATCAGCTTCCGCGTCCCGGCGTGAAACACGAACGTGTCCGGCAACTTTTCCACCTCTTCCAAACCGGCGATGACCTTCCCCTTCTCATAATTGCCCGGGTACCCGCCCGATGCCATCGCCACGCAGACGCACGGCCGCGGATCCCAGTCAAGATGCACCTCGTCCAACCGCTCATTGATCGTCGCCTCGATCAACTCGACCAAATCCGTCCTCAACCGCGGCAACACTGCCTGCGTCTCCGGATCGCCGAAGCGCACGTTAAACTCCAACACCTGCGGCCCCTGCTCCGTCAACATGACCCCGGCGTACAGAATGCCGACGAACGGCGTGCCACGCTGCGCCATACCCTTGATCACCGGCTGCATAATCTGATCTTTGATCAACGCCAGCATCTGCTCGTTGACAACCGGGGCCGGCGAATACGCCCCCATCCCACCGGTATTGGGTCCCTTGTCTTCATCGAACGCTCGCTTGTGATCCTGACAGCTGTCCAGCAACAGCAGGTGCTCCCCATCGGAGAACGCCAGGATCGACGCTTCCTCGCCATGCAGGAATCGCTCAACCACCACGCGGCGCCCCGCTTCGCCGAAGATCCGATCCTCCATAATCAACGCCACCGCACCCAGCGCCTCGCCGAGCGTGTTGGCGACGATCGCCCCCTTGCCAGCGCAGAGCCCATCCGCCTTGATCACCAGCGGCACACCAGTCTGCTTGATGTAGTATTTGGCGTCTTCCGGGTCCTCGAACACCTCGAACTCCGCCGTCGGGACGCCGAGCTTGCGCATCAGCTGCTTGGCGAACACCTTGCTGCCCTCCAGCTGCGCCGCCTGCTTTGACGGACCGAAGATCGCCAGCGATCGCTTGTGAAACTCATCGACGATGCCCTGCACCAGCGATGCCTCCGGCCCCACCACCGTCAGATCGATCTCCTTCTCTTCAGCGAACGTTGCCAGCGCCTTGATATCCTCCGCACCGATATTGACGGTTTGCGCGTGCTGCCCGATGCCGCCGTTGCCCGGCGCACAATAGATGCGCTTGACGCGGGGATTCTGCGACAACTTCCACACAATCGCATGCTCACGCCCGCCGGCCCCGATCACCAGCACTTTCAACCCCTTCTTTACCGGCACAGGATCACCTCCTTCGCTCCTCGTTCAATCCGCCCGATCTCCCACGACCGCAAACGCCATCGCGACATCACCCGTTGCACCACTTCCGCCTCACCAGGTGGCACGACAAGAACCATTCCGATTCCCATGTTAAACGTCCGATACATCTCTTCCTCGCGAACGCCGCCACTGCGCTGAATCTCGTCGAAGACCGGCGGCACGCGCCAACTGCCCTGCCGCAACACCGCCGCCACATGTGGTGGCAGAATGCGCGCCAGCTTCACCCGGAAGCTCCCCCCGGTAATGTGTGCCACCCCATGCACCACGCAACGACGCAGCGCCTCCAGCACCGGCTTGACGTAAATCCTCGTCGGCGCCAGGAGCTGCGTCGCCAGCCGCCGCTGCGCGCTCACCGACAGCGCCTTGCGAATCAACGAGTAGCCGTTCGCATGCGGGCCGCTCGACGCAACGCCGATGAGCCGGTCGCCGACGCGGATGCGCGAGCCGTCCAGCACCTTGCTCCGCTCAGCCGCCCCGACACAGAACCCAGCCATATCAAACGTTCCGTTCTGATACACACCCGGCATCTGCGCCGTCTCCCCGCCGACCAACGCACAACCGGCCTGACGACAACCATCCACAATCCCGCGCACCAACTCCGCGGCTACCCGATCACGCAACGTCCCCACCGCGAGATAGTCAACGAAGAAGAGCGGCTCAGCGCCCGCCGCCAGCACATCATTGACGTTCATCGCGACGAGGTCAATCCCCAGACCGCGATACCGTCCTACCAACGAGGCCAGCTCCAGCTTCGTCCCGACACCGTCCGATGAAGAGACCAGCACCGGCTCGCGATACCGCCGCGCATCGAAACGGAAGAGCCCGCCGAACCCTCCGATCGAACCCAGCACTTCCGGCCGATGGCTCCGCGCTACAATCGGTCGGATGCGCCGCACGAACCGCTGTGCCGCGTCGACATCCACACCAGCCTTCTTGTACGTCATCGCTTGCCGAGTCATCGCTTAACGCTTCGCTCTTGCTATTTCAGCAAAAACTAAACCTAAAGTCTAACCGCTTCAATTCAAACCCACCAATGAAGCCAGGCACCTATGGTGCCAGACCCCGGTCGCAACAAAGCAGTCGGCAACGGTTTTCATTTCGCAATCCGCAATCCACATTTCCGACACCCGCCGACGGCTAATCGTGCCCGAGACCGGCTCGCGCCATGCGCCCGGTGGTCGCCGATGCCTCAGCCACCACACTCTGCCCTCGCAACTCCCGAGACCCCTGTCCCGTGGAACCAATCCGCTGCTCCAGCGCGTATTTGTCCTGCTCCTTGTCGAACGCGATCGGGTAGTCCCCGGTGAAGCAAGCGGTACAGTAGCTCTGCTTCGGCCCCGTCACCGCTCCGAGCAATCCCTCCACGCTCAGGAAGCCGAGTGTATCGACACCCAGAAACTTTCGCACCTCCTCAATCGTGTGCGTCGAGGCAATCAGCTCATCCTTCGTTGGAAAATCGATGCCGTAGAAACACGGGTAGAGGATTGGCGGACACGAGATGCGCATATGAATCTCTTTCGCACCCGCCCGTCGCAAGCTTTTCACACGCGCCCGACACGTCGTCCCGCGCACGATTGAGTCGTCGACCACTACGACGCGCCGCCCCTCCAACACCTCGCGCAACGGATTGAACTTCACCTTCACGCTGAAGTCACGCACAAACTGCGAGGGCTGGATAAACGTCCGCCCGATGTAATGGTTGCGGATCATCCCGCTCTCGAACGGAATCTTGCTCTCATACGAGTAGCCCAGCGCCGCGGAGTTGCCGGAGTCCGGGATCGGCATCACAATATCCGCAGCGACCGGATGCTGGCGCGCCAACTGCCGCCCCAGGCGCTCGCGCACGCGATGCACGTTCTCACCAAAGATCCGCGAATCGGGCCGCGCAAAATAGACGTGCTCGAAGATGCAGTGAGACGGCGTCGGCGGCCCAAACGGCTTCAGCGACCGCAACCCCTGCTTGTCGATCACGACGATCTCCCCCGGCTCGACCTCCCGTACAAACTCGGCCTCGACCAGGTCGAACGCGCACGTCTCCGATGCCAGCATCATCGCATCACCGAGCCGCCCCAGACAGAGCGGCCGGAAGCCGTTCGGGTCGCGCACGCCGATCAAGCGATCCTCCGTCAGTAGCACCAGCGAGAACGCCCCCTTGATTCGTTTGAGCGATTCGACCAGCGCATCCTCCAGTGAACGCTGGGAGGAGCGGGCGATCAGGTGCACGATAATCTCGCTGTCGGTCGTGGTCTGAAAGATGGAGCCGCTCGACTCCAGCTCCCGCCGCAACGCCATCGCGTTGATCAGATTGCCGTTGTGACCGATCGCGATCGATCCCCGGGCGTACGTCACCAGAATTGGCTGCGCATTCTTCAAGAGGCTCGATCCGGTGGTCGAATACCGCACATGGCCGATCGCCGAACGCCCGGGCAACTTGCGAATCTCATCTTCGCCGAAGACATCGCTGACCAGCCCCATCTCCCGGTGCCCGTGCAACCGTTCGCCGTCGGACGTCACGATGCCGGCAGACTCTTCGCCGCGATGCTGCAACGCGTAGAGACCCAGGTACGTCAGACGCGCTGCATCCGGATGATCAGACACGCCGAAAATCCCGCATGCGTCATGCGGCACATCACCACCAGACGCGAGATGCGAGACTCGAGACTCGCCCAAACGCTCCTGAACCTCAAATGCATTACCTCGAGTCTCGAGTCTCGAGTCTCGAGTCTTAGCACAGTTGTGCGGCATGTTTCACTCCATTGCGAAAGATCGCCAAACCGTCTCCCAGGCCGTCGCGCCGTGCATCACCCCGTGTCCACCGTGGGTGCTGCGTCGAGACCACATGACGCTCCGGATGCGGCATCAGCCCAAGAATGCGACCGGTGGCATCGCAGACACCGGCGATGTCATCCACCGATCCGTTGGGATTACCCGGATAACCACTCGACTTCCCATCAGCACTCACGTAACGCAACACAATCTGCCCCTGCCGACGCATCCGTTCCAACACCTGACCATCGCGCGCCACAAACTTCCCCTCTCCATGCGCCACCGGCAGCTCGAAGAACCGATCAATGCCGCGCGTCCAGACGCAGGAGGCGACAGCCGACCGCTTTTCGTCCCCCGGTCCTAACCACACCCAGCGGTCCTCAAACCGACCGGAGTCGTTTGTCGTCAATGTCGCCTCTACCGCCAACCCACCACCCGTGCCCGGTAGGAAACCGGCCTTCACCAACGTTTGAAATCCATTGCAGATGCCAATCATCAGTTTACCACTATTCACGAAACGGTGCAGCGGCTCACCCAACTTGCATCGCAGTTCGTTGGCCAGAATCTTGCCGGATGCCACATCATCGCCGTATGTAAAGCCGCCAGGCAACGCCAGCACCTGACACGCATCCAGCTGTTGCGGATCACGCACCAGTTCGTTGACATGACACGATACCACCTCGGCACCGGCCATGCGGAATGCCGTCGCCGTCTCCCCATCACAATTGGTCCCAGCTGTACGAAGGATCAGTACTCGTGGCCGCTTCCGCCGAGAAACCGTCGCAGGTCGCAGGTCGTGGGTCGTAGATCTTGCCTCTTGTGACATGCGACGTGTGACATGCGACTTACCGCGGCGCGGCATCATATTACTCCCTCGAGCGGATGTTGCCATGCCCGCTGCAACGCGTCAATTCCGCACGACACCACCTGTCGGCCATCGAGACCGGCCACCTCAAACCGCCGTTCACTAGTCACTCGACCGAGCAATCCAAACGGCAGTCCCTTAAACAATCGCTCGAATCGCGCACGGTCTTTGGGAGCCACTTCCACGACAAACCGGCTCGTCGACTCGGAGAAAAAGATGACGTCATCCCGCACAACACCGGTCGCAGGTCGAGGGTCGTAGGTCATAGATCTTGCGACGTGCTTTTGAAACGGCACGCGCCGCAAATCAATCGCCATCCCCAGACCGCCAGCAAAGGCCATCTCAGCACATGCCACGCCGAGTCCCCCTTCTGAACAGTCATGCGCCGCGCGAACCCATCCTGATGCGATCGCCCGCTCCAACGCCCGCATCAACCGACGCCCCAGCTGCGCGTCAGCCTGCGGCACCTCGCCATCCGCCGCTGCTCCGTACACCGCATGATAGACCGAACCACCCAACTCATCCCCGGTCAATCCGATCAGGTATATCAAACCCCCGGCCCGCTTGACATCCATCGAGACCACACGCGCGACGTCCGGCATCAACGCCACCGCCGATATCAACAACGTCGGCGGGATGCTGACCAACGTGCCGCCGGAGAGATAGGTATTGTTCAAACTATCCTTGCCGGAGATGAACGGAGCGCCATACGCCACGGCGTAGTCGTGACACGCCTGTGCCGCACGCACCAACCCGCCGAGCTGCGCCGGATCCTCCGGATCGCCCCAGCAGAAATTGTCCAGGAGCGCAATGCGATCAAGTCTTGCCCCCACCGCCACCACCTGCCGGATCGCCTCATCAATACACGCCCCAGCCATCCGGTATGGATCAATCCGCCCATACCGTGGATTGATGCCGCAGGCGATCGCCACACCAGCTGACGACTCAGGTAGCGGGCGAATTACGCACGCGTCGGACGGCCCCGCGTGCGCCGACCCCACCAACGGCTTCAGCACGCTCATCCCCTGCACCTCATGATCATACTGGCGGATGACCGTCTCCTTGCTACACACATTGCCGTCGCTCAGCACCCGCATCAAAGCAGCGCCGAGATCTGCCGCCGATGTATCGACGGGGCGCCTGGCCCCACCGACCCCGGAAGCCGCAGCCGAACGCAGCACCGATGGTGGCGCGTCTTCCTCCCACACGGCTCGACGGCGACGGCGCGGCACTCCATCGTGCAAGAACGTCGCGTCCAGATCAACAACACTCACGCCATGGCTCAAGACACACAGGCGTCCTCCGTTGAACAAACCAATCTCCGTCGCCTCTACATCCTCGGACTGACACAACATCAGCAATGCCTCAACACATGATGGATCGACGGCCAGTACCATTCGCTCCTGCGACTCCGAAATCCAGATCTCCGTCGGCGTCAAGCCATCGTACTTGAGCGGCACCCGCTCCAGATGTACGACGGCGCCCGTGTGACGCCCCATCTCACCCACCGCGCTCGACAGCCCACCGGCTCCACAGTCGGTGATCGAACGATAGAGCGCTCGATCGCGCGCCACCAGCAACACATCAAGCACTTTCTTCTCGGTGATGGCGTTGCCAATCTGCACCGCGGAACGCGAGGTTGTCTCAGACCCATCAGTAAGCTCGGCTGAGGAGAACGTCGCGCCATGAATGCCGTCACGTCCCGTCCGCCCCCCCACCAATACGATCCGATCGCCTCGCCGCACCTCTTTCCGGCAGCGGTCGAGCGGAATCAACCCCACTGTCCCACAGTACACCAGCGGATTCGCCACGAATCCCTCTTCGAAGCAGATCGCTCCGTTGGCCGTCGGGATCCCCATGCGGTTGCCATAGTCGCGCACGCCGGCCACCACGCCGCGCATCACCCGCTTCGGATGCAGCACGCCGGCCGGCAGTCGCTCAAACGGCATCGCCCACGGCCCAAAGCAGAAAACATCGGTGTTCACCAACGGCTTCGCTCCCAAACCGGCTCCGAGAATGTCGCGAATCACGCCGCCCACGCCGGTCTCCGCGCCGCCATACGGCTCCAACGCTGACGGATGGTTGTGCGTCTCCACCTTAAACGCGATACCCCACCGCTGATCGAGCCGGATGATCCCAGCGTTGTCTTCAAAGACCGACACGCACCACGGCTTCTTGAGCCGACGTGTCGCACGAACGATCGTCGCCTTGAGCAGGTTATCGATAGTTCGCCGCTTCACTATGCGCGAAGCACCGCTCGATGACCGCCGCACCTCCTCGTACTCGATCAATCCTTTCATCGTCTTGTGGCAACAATGCTCCGACCACGTCTGGGCAATCGTCTCCAATTCCGTTTCGGTCGGATCGCGACCAATCTGCCGAGCGTACGCTTGAATCGCCCGCATCTCCTCGAGATTCAAAGAGAGCTGGCCGCTGCGACTGATGCGCTGGAGCGCCGCATCATCAACATTCCGCAACGCCACCGTCCGCACACCATCCCCGGCTGCGAACGGCAAGCTGCGAGCTGCGAGATCAGTCGCTGGTCGATGATCACCAGCCGTTGACCACCCAGGACTCGCAGCTCGAGGCTCGAGGCTCGTAGCCGGCTCGTCGCCGCGATAAATCGTCGCCATCTGAACCAGCGGGTTGTACAACGCTCGCTGCGCAAAGAGCGTTACCTGCTCGCGCGTCGCTGATCCGCACAACAAGTACCGACGCGCCGTCCGAATCCGCGTGATACCGCCAATACCCAGATCGCGAATCCCCTTCGCGATGCTCTCCTCCCACGGATTCATCACCCCTGGCAGGTAGGTCACCTCGATGGACCACCACGATGACGCCGCTGAAACTCCACCACGCTCACCCCCTGCCGAAGCCGCAGGCGAGCTGATCGGCGCCAGTTCGCATTGCTGAATCACCGGATCCGTCAAGAGATCTTCCGCGATGCGGCGCGCATCCGCCTGCGCCACCGCGCCCTCAGGCCAGTAGACCATCGTCGTCCTGACAGCATCCACCCCGGCGATCCGCAAATCGCGCAGGTCGCTCAGACACGCCGCGGCGATAGGATCGGCGCATCCTTCGCGATTCGCCACTTCGATGCGCCACCCGCTCTCCACAGCTACCGCCTCCTCGCGCCTTCGAACCACCCGAGCTGTTTTCATCTCCACACTCTGCGCCATCAAATGCCCGTCGTCCGCCACGCGATCGCTACGGTCTATCGCCGCGCCCCGCTGAAACTCCCGAATCACTCTTCAGCAACACACTATCCTGATCGACCGTGCGGAACAGCGGCATGTTCGCCTCTGTCGCAACATAGATGACGTTCGAATTCTGATTCAACGTATTGATCCAGAGGTAGTGCAGATACTGGTCCGTCAAACTCTCAGCGATGATCGCCTGAGCATCACGAATTCCCTGCGCCTCAACCCGCTTCCGCTCTGCCTCCTGCGTCTCCCGCTGCAACACAAATTTCATCCGCTCGGCATCCTGCTCGGCTTTCAGCTTCTGCTCAATTGCGTCACGCACCGTTGGCGGCAACGTAATCTTTCGCGGCAGCACACTCTCAATCACCAGGCCGCGATCCTTGACCATCTGCTGCAAGTGCTCCTGGATCTGACTCGCCAGCACCTCGCGCTCAGCAGTATACAGCGCCTTCGCATCGCTGCTGGACGTCACCCCGCGCACTACGGCGCGAAACTGCGGTCTGAACACGACATCCGCGTAGTCGTGCCCCACCGTTCTGTACACCTCCGCTGCCGCCTCTGGCTGCAGACGGTAGAGCGTCGAAATCTCCAGATCCACCGTCAACCCTTCCCTCGATGGCACGCTCATAATCTCTTTATCTTCCTGCGTCCGGATCGACACCGGGATGATCCGAACCAACGGGTTCACCATATTCAATCCGCTCCGCAGCGGCCGCGGATCCACAACACCGAAGAGATCAACCACGCCGACGTGACCGGCAGGCACCACGCGGATCGAGCCAATCAACACTCCGATCACCAACCCTACCGCGGTGAGCGCCGCCACCGGCGCCACGCGCCGCCGCTCAACGTTCATAGCCATCGCCACACCCAGCAGCAATCCAATAACCCCAAGCGCCACAATCCACATGAGTTCATCACCTCCGTGTCGAGCAACGACTGCGAACCGATCGGTGATACATCACCCAAACAGCCAACACCACCCCTGCCGCCATCCACATCAAACCCGAGGGGCAACGGAACGCTTGCACAACAACCCCAACCAACACACCCGTCAACAGATATCCGGCAATGGTGCGCGCCGCCAAACGATCCGACACCGCAAGCACCCAGATGCCACACAGAAACCCGACAGCCGCACCAATCAGTATCGCCCCCACCAGAATCCCTCAACACACAAGACATCCGAGCCGCAACGACATCACTGCGGGAACAAACCGAGAGGCACATTCAGACTTCACCGACAGCCCTACCGTGCGTGCGAACAACTACGGCGTCGCCGCTTTAGCCGATGGCTCAGCGAGCACGCGACGCAGCACTTCCTGATAGGCAGACTCAACATCTCCGAGATCCCGCCGGAACCGATCTTTGTCGAGCTTGCGCCCGGTCCCGACCTCCCAGAGACGGCAAGTGTCCGGCGAGATCTCATCGGCTAGCAAGATCCGGCCACCTTGATCCTTGCCGAACTCCAGCTTGAAATCGACCAACTCGAGTCCGCGCTCAACGAAGAACGCCGAGAGAATTCTGTTGACGGCGAACGACTGTCGCTCGATGAACGCCAGATCGCCATCCGTCGCGATACCGAGCGCACGGATATGATACTCCGTGATCAACGGGTCGCCGAGATCATCGCGTTTGTAGTGATATTCGAACACCGGATCCTTGAGGCGAATCCCCTCCTCCAGCCCCAGCAGCTTCGCCATGCCACCGGCGACGATATTGCGCATCGTCACTTCCAGCGGCAGAATCGTCACCTTCCGCACCAGCATCTCGCGATCACTCAACAACTTGATGAAATGCGTCTTGATCCCGAGCCCTTCCAGCATCCCGAAGATGCGAGCCGCAATCTTGTTGTTGATGACGCCCTTCTCTCCGATCGTCCCGCGCTTCTGCGCGTTGAACGCCGTGGCATCGTCTTTAAAGTACTGAATCACCTGCTGCGCATCATCCGTCGCGTAGAGAATCTTCGCCTTGCCTTCGTAGAGTTTCTCCCCCATTTTCACCCTCTCCGCTCCTCCTCCGAATCACCTACCGCCCTCTCCCTATCTCACACTCACAACCCCAACCTCGCAAAGACACGGTTGACATGCCGCAAGTGCGCCCGATGATCAAAACATGCGTTGAGCGCCTTCGCATCCAGAAAGCGACGCACCGTCTGATCGTTCGCCAGCAACGCCTTGAAATCGTGCCCATTCTTCCACGTCTGCAGCGCGCATGTCTGAATAGCATCATACGCCTCGCGGCGCTCGGCACCACGCTTGATCATCTCCACCATCACCCGCTCCGAGAAGATCAGCCCCTTGGTCCGCTCCAGATTCACCAGCATCCGATCCGGATACACGTTCAGCTTCTCGATCACCTCGGTCAGATGAGTCAACATGTAGTCGAGCGCAATCGTGCTGTCCGGCACGATGATTCGCTCCACCGATGAATGGCTGATATCCCGCTCGTGCCAGAGGGCGATATTCTCCATCGCCGCCAGCGCATGACCGCGCAGAAGACGCGCTAGCCCGACGATTCTCTCGCAGACGACAGGATTGCGCTTGTGCGGCATCGCGCTAGATCCCTTCTGCCCCTCGCTGAATGGCTCCTCCGCCTCCAGCACCTCGGTCCGCTGCAGATGGCGAATCTCGGTGGCGATCTTCTCACACGACCCTCCGACCAGCGCCAGCGTCGTCAGATATTGAGCATGGCGATCGCGCTGAATGATCTGCGTGGAGATACTGGCAGACTCCAACCCCAGCTTGCGACAGACATACACCTCGACAGCCGGATCAATATTGGCGTACGTCCCCACGGCGCCGGAGATCTTCCCCACGCTGATCACGGCACACGCCTCCT
>Ga0247727_10000746_pt1 | contig 79537 bp, 70 predicted proteins | sample WisWelCaveWW1625_FD_202498 | JGI IMG/M metagenome (GOLD analysis project Ga0247727, IMG submission 202498) | Biofilm microbial communities from Wishing Well Cave, Virginia, United States - WW16-25 | ecosystem: Environmental > Aquatic > Deep subsurface > Groundwater > Cave microbial mat | place...
CCCCACTCACGTGTGGCGGACTGCGTCGCTCGTCGTCGGCAGCCTCTACAAGGCTGGCCTCCTCCTCGCTCCTTGGCTGACTCGCTTCTCGACCCGCCGCGACGGCACGGCCTACTGGGATAGGTTCCTAATCGACGGGCTCCGCACTCTTCTTCGACGCCGCGTAGCCGCCTGGATCGCTGATCTCGAGCATCCGCTCGATCGCCTTCCTGGCCTTCTTCGCGATCGCCTCCGGGACGGTGACGCGGAACTCGAGCTCCTCGAGGCTCCAGAGCAGCTTCTCGAGCGTGTTGAGCTTCATGAACTCGCACGACGCCTCGCGCGCCGCCGGCAGGAACTCCTTCCCGGGGTTCTCCTTCTGCAGCCGGTGGAGGATCCCGACCTCGGTGCCGATGATGAACTTCTTCGCCGGCATCTCCTTCGCCGCCTTGATGATCCCCTCGGTCGAGAGGACGCGGTCGGCGAGCGGCATGCAGCTCGTCAGGCAGCCGCATTCGGGATGCATCAGGAATTTCGCGCCGGGGTTGTCGTTCTTCAGCTTCTTGATGCCCTCGGTGTCGATCCGGTTGTGCACGTGGCAGTAGCCGGGCCAGATGTGCATCTTCCGGCCCGTCTTCTGCTGCACGAACGTGCCGAGGAACTGGTCGGGCGCGAAGAGGATCTCCTTCTCCTTCGGGATCGACTCGATGATCTTCTGCGCGTTGGTCGAGGTGCAGATGAGGTCGCTCTCGGCCTTCACGTCGGCGGTGCAGTTGATGTAGCTGACGACGACCGCGCCGGGGTGCTCGGCCTTCCAGCGGCGCAGGCTCTCGCCGGAGATCATCGCGGCAAGCGAGCAGCCGGCCTCCTTGTCGGGGATGACGACGATCTTCCCGGGGTTCATGATGGCCGCCGTCTCCGCCATGAAGTGCACGCCGCAGAAGACGATGACCTTCGCCGTCGTCTTCGCCGCCTGCTGCGTGAGGCCGAGCGAGTCGCCCGTGAAGTCGGCGAGGTCCTGGAGCTCCCCCCGCTGGTAGTTGTGCGAGAGGATGACCGCCTGGCGCACCTTCTTCAGCCGCAGGATCTCCTTCGTGATCTCCTGCTTCTCACCGTCAGTCATGCTCATCGTGCGCCTCCACCTACTCGACCGTCGAGTAAGTGTCTATGTTACACTTAATAGGAAGGGAAGAGACGCTGACGCCCCCTCTTTCTCTCTCTCCCTCTTTCCCTCTTTCCCTCTTTCTCGTTACCCCTCGATCTCGGCCCACTTCCCCTCCCCCTCCCAGATGCGCACGGTCATCCTCTGCGATCCCGGAAGGCGCTCCTTGAGCCCCTTGTGAATCTCCGTCGAGAGGTTCTCGCACGACGGGAACGGCAGCAGCGTGTTCAGGTCGACGTGGTCGAAGGTCTTCAGGAGCTCCCGCAGGTTCTTCTTCAGGATGTCGAAGTCGATCACCATCCCGTTCACGACCGGCCCCTCGACGGTCACCTCGACGCGGTAGGTGTGGCCGTGCGGAACGCCGCACTTCTTGTGGCCGGGCAGGAGGTGCATGCTGTCAAAATGCTCGATCACGCCGACCTTCATGGCTGGCTCCCTGCAAGTGAATCCGCCCGCTCCCGGCAGGAGCTGCACTCTCCGCACGGCCTGCGCCCCTCCCGGAAGCAGCTCCACGTCTTATCGAACGGGACGCCCGCGCGCAACCCGAACCGCACCACGTCCCGCTTCGTCTTCCTGATGAACGGCAGCTCGACGCGAATCCCCGTCATCGCCTCGATCCGCTCGAAGTACTCGCGACGGGCATCCGGGAAGTCCTCGCTGTCGGTCGCCAAGTGACCTCCGACGATGACCGTCGCGCCCACCTGCTCGGCGATCGACGCGGCGACGGAGTAATAGACCAGGTTCCGCTGCGGAAGGTAGCCGTCCGGCCTCCCCGGCACATGGTTGGTGAGGAACGGAAGCTCGACGTCGCGGTGCCCGACGGCGCCCGCGAGCTTCGACACCACCCTCGCCGCGCGGCGCTCCCCGGCCGGCGTGTTGGGCACCCGGAACGCAAGCGTGACGACGCGGTAGCGCGCCTTTGCCCACCACAGGGCGGCCGCCGAGTCCATGCCTCCCGACAACAAAACGAGCGCTGTCTTCATTGCATATGGATTCCGCCGTCAACGACGAGCGTCTGGCCCGTCATGAACGAGCTCTGCTCGCTCGCCAGGAAGAGCGCGGCGTTCGCGATCTCCGCCGGCCACCCGATCCGCCGCATCGGCGTCGACCTCGTGATCGCCTGGAGCGCCGAGCGGGGCACCTTCCACTTCTCGATCCAGTCCGTCGCGATCGACCCCGGCGCGATCGCGTTCACGCGCACGTCGGGCGCCAGCGCCTTCCCGAGGCACCGCGTGAAGCCGAGGATCCCCGCCTTCGCCGCGCTGTAGAGGAGCACGGTCTCGTCGCCCATCAGCGACGCCGACGAACTGAGGTTGACGATCGCGCCCTTCCGCTTGCGCAGGTGCGGCGCCGCCGCCTTGCTCACGAGGAACGTGCCGGTGATGTCGACGTCGACCGTCATCCGCCATTCGTCCTCGTCGATCTCCTCGATCGGAAGGTCGAACGACCCCGGCGACGAGTAGCTCGCGTTGTTCACGAGGATGTCGATCGCGCCGAAGCGGCGAACCACGACGTCGATCATGCGGCGGACCTGCGCCGACTTGGTCACGTCGCACTGGACGGCGATCGACGGCGCCAGTTCCCGCGCGAGCCGCTCGGCCTCTTCTTTGGAGTTCCGAAAGGTCAGTGCGACCGCCGCGCCCTCGCGCGCGAAGAGCCGCGCCGTCTCGGCGCCGATGCCCTTGCCGGCGCCCGTGATCAGCGCGACCTTCCCGTCGAGCTTCCCCATCAGGCCATCCCTTTCACGGCGCCGCCGTCGACGGCGTACGCCGCCCCCGTGACAAAGGAGGCGCGCCCCGACGCCAGGAAGAGCACGACGGCCGCGACTTCATCGGGCTCGCCCGTCCGCCCCATCGGCACGCGGGCCTTTGCCTGCATGACGTCCTTCCCCGTCCAGCTTTCGGTTGCCACCGGCCCCGGGCAGACCGCGTTGACGCGTACGCGCCCGGCCAGTCGATTCGAAAGCGACTTCGTGCAGGAGATCAGGGCCGCCTTCGCGGCGCAGTAGTCCGGCCCCATCGCGAACGGCTGCCGCCCGACTTCGCTCGCGACGTTGACGACGCAGCCCCGGGAAGCCTCGAGCATCGGGAGCGCCGCCCGCGTGACCTCCACGGCGCTGAAGAGATTCAGCTCGAACGCCGACCGCCACTGCGACGGAGTCGGATCGGCACCGAAGTGTTCCATGCCGCCGGCGTTGTTGACGAGGACGTCGAGGCGGCCGAGCCGCTTCATCAGCTTCGCGACGTCGGCCGGCCGGCGGACGTCGCACGGCACCGCGCCGATCTCGCCGATGCGCTTCGCCGCGGCGACCAGGTGCTTCGGACTCCGCGAGCAGATGAAGACATCCGCCGCCTCGTGGTGGAAGGCGCGGGCAACGGCGAATCCAATCCCGCGGCTGCCGCCGGTGACGAGCACGCGCTTGCCGCGAAGCCCGAGATCCATGGGGCGGGCATTCTAAGGCCCCGCGGCAGGATTCCTCCCCCCTACTTCGATATCCGCTTCATCTGTTCCCGGACATGGTCCGGGTTGGGATGGCCCTTGTCGATCGCCGTCTGCATGTCCTGCAGCGCCTCGGCCGTGCGGCCCATGCTCGCCCGAATCGCGCCTCGGTTGTACCACGTCGCCGGGAAGTCGGGCGCAAGGTTGAGCGACTTCGTCAGGTCCGCGTCGCCCTCGCGGTAGAGCTCCATCGCCCGCTGCGGATCGGAATTCCTGCAGTCGTTCCCGATCCGGCAGAGCAGCGCGCCCTTGAGCTGATACGCGAACATGTGGCTGGGATTGATCTCGATCGCCTTCTTCAGATCGACCAGCGCGTCGTCGTTGCGCAGCTTCACCGCCAGGAGCACCGCGCGATTGACGCGGCAGAAGTAGGCGTCGGGCTTGACGTCGATCCCTTCTCCATAGAGCCTGATCGCGCGGTCGGGATCGACGCCCACGCCGCGATCGCCCAGAATCGTCGCGCCGATCGCCAGCGCGATGTAGTTCCTGCGGTCGGTTTTCAGCGCGGCCTCGATGTCGGCCAGCGCCTCCTTGAGCCGGCCCGTCATCTGCAGCACGTAGGCGCGCATGGCCCGCGCTTCCGGGAAATTCGTCCGGAGCTCGATCGCCTTCCCATAGGCCTCCAGCGCCTTGCCCAGGTTCGTCATCTGCGGACCCGTCGCGCGCTGGTAGGCGTTGACGTTCGAGCCGAAGTAGAACGCGTCGCCGAGGATCTTCCACAGCTCCTCGTCGGTCTGCCGCGACGTCAGCGCACGGGTTGCAAGGTCGACCGAGACCGCGTAGTGGCCCTCGGCCAGGCGCAGCATTGCCTCCACGGCGTCCTTCTGCTCCGACGTCGTGGATTTGGCAGCCGTGAAGTCCGCCACCGCCAGCTTCTTGAGCGTGTCCGCGGCCGCGTTCTCCTTGAGATAGTCGCCGCCGCCGTTGTCGACGAACATCTCGGCGAAGCGGCGCATGCGGTAGCGGCCGCGTTCGAGCAGCGCCGGCACGTAGTTGGGGTCGTGCTTCAGCGCCTCGTCCCAGTCCTTCTCGGCATTCGCCCAGTCGAGTCGGAACTGGTGCGCGCGGCCCCGGTAGAAATAGGCGTCGGCGAGGTCCGGCGCGAGCGCGAGCGCCGCGTCGAACCGCTCGATCGCCGTCGCCGCCTTCGCGCGGCTCGCCTCGAGGTCGGCCCCGGGCCGGTAGAGGTCCTTCATCGCCTCGTCGAGCACTTCCTTGCCACGGGAGAGTTCCGGCATCGCCTGCTGGCGCCGCTTCGCCGCCTCTTCGGCCTCCCGCTTCTGCTTGTCCGCCTCCAGCTTCTGCTTGTCCGCCTCAAGCTTCTGCTTGTCCGCTTCCAGCTTCTGCTTGTCGGCCTCCCGCTGCTTGCGCTCCGTCTCCTCCTTCTCCTTCTCCAGCCGCGCCGTCTCCGCGGTGATGGCGTCGGAGCACTTCTTGATCCGCGAGCGCGCGCGCTCGTTCTGGCCGTCGATGGTGAGCACTTCCTTGTAGAGCGCCCGCGCCCCTTCGAACTTGCCCTTCTCGAACATCGTGTCGGCGCGCTGGAGCGTCTCGTCGACCTGCGGCGCCTGGCCCCCCGAGCCGAAGAGGAAGATGAGCGCCGCGATCGCCGCGAGCAGCGCGCCGCCGATGAGCGGCAGCAGCGCGCGGTTGCGCTTGAGCCCCTTCACGAGCCTCGTCGCCACGGTCGGCGGCTGCGCGTGGATCGCCTCGCCGCTGAGGAAGCGGCCGAGTTCGTCCGCCAGCGCCTGCGCCGTCGGGTAGCGCAGCTTCGGATCCTTCTCCATGCACTTCAGGATGATCAGCTCGAGGTCGGACGGCACGCCCTTGACCAGCGACGACGGCAGCGGCGCGTCCTTGTGCAGCACCTGCATCACCGTCTCGATCGGCGTCGCCCCCTTGAACGGCGGGCGGCCGGTGACGAGCTCGTAGAGCGTCGCGCCGAGCGAGTAGACGTCGCTCCGCGGCCCGAGGGACTTCCCCTGCGCCTGCTCGGGGGCCATGTAGCTCGGAGTCCCCATCACCATGCCCTGCTGGGTGACGTCGCTCTTGCCCTTCGTCGACTTCGCGAGGCCGAAGTCGAGCACGTAGACATGGCCGTGCGTGTCGAGCATGATGTTCTGCGGCTTGATGTCGCGGTGGACCAGCTTCTGCTTGTGGGCGTACTCGATCGCCTCGGTCGCCGGCTTCAGGACCTCCGCCGCGCGCTTCGGCGACATCTTCGCCGACGCGAGCGTCTTGCCGTCGATGAACTGCATCGCGATGAAGTACTTCCCGTCCTGCTCACCCATGTCGTAGACGGCCGCGATGTGCTGATGGGTGAGGCCGGCCGCGGTCTGGGCCTCGCGGAAGAAGCGCTTGATGTCGTCGGGCGACGTGTCGGCCGTCAGGATCTTCAGGGCGACGATGCGGTTGAGCCCCGAGTCCCACGACTTGAAGACCTGCCCCATGCCGCCGCGGCCGATCTCCTTGATGAGGGAGTATTTCCCGATCTGCCGCTTGGGGTCCTTCGACGCCTTCTTCGCGTCCTCGGGCATCTCCTTGAACGAGACCGACTTGCCGGTGAGCGCGCCCGTCGGCGGCGTGTGGCCGGTCTGCTCGCGGATGACCTCTTCGACCGACGCGAGCGAAAGGTAGCCCTTGCGCATCAGCAGGTCGCCGAGCCGCACCGGCTTGGCCTTGGGATCCTTCGACGAAGTCGCCTGCAGCGAGAGGCACTCCCTCACCTGCTCCGGAGTGGCGTAGCCCTTCCGGATGACGATCTCGCCGAACGTAAGGTCGCTCATGGCACCCATGGGATATACAGAAGACCCGTTCAAACGCTATTGGTTTGTCTGCATCTTGGACGCCGCAGGAGGACCGAGCGCCTGATGATAAACGGTGGACCGTACGCTGTGGACCGTAAGACCGTAAGACCGTGGACCGTAAGACCGTAAGACCGTAAGACCGTAGACCGTAGACCGTAGACCGTAGACCGTAAGACCGTGGACCGTCACAGACCGCGGTCCTGCGGTCCTCGGTCTACGGCCTACGGTCGTCGTTTGGTCTACTTTTCCTTGTTCTCCCTCTCCAGGATCTTCTTCGCCGCCGCCTCCTCGAGCGCCTTCGCCCCGGCCGGCACGTCGGTCCAGAAGGTGCCCGGGCCGGCGTACCGCACCCAGATCTTCAGGTCGTCCGACAGGTTCTTCGCGAAGACGTAGTTCGCGTAGGCCTGCGGACTCCCGATCGCCTTCACGTTCTGCGCAAAGCGGTCGGCGTCCGCCTTCTGGAGCATCTCGATGACGTCGGCCTCCGCCTTGCCGAGGATCCTCTGGCGGTCCGCCTCGATCAGCGACATCTCCTTGTTGATCATCGCGATGGCGACTTCCTTCTCGCCGCGGATCTTCGCCACCGCGCGCTCGCCGTTCGCCCGAACCTCGGCGATCATCTTCGTCGTCTCGGCAGCGACCTCGCGCACGCCCTTCAGCACGTCGCCCTTCAGCTCCTCGAACTCGTTCTGCACGACCTGCGTCTTGCGCTGCTCCTCCTTCGTGATCTGCTCCTCGTTGGCGATCTTCGCCTTCTGGATCGGCTCGCGCACCTCGATCGGCACGTTGATGTCGCGCACCAGCCCGATCAGCACGTCGATGTCGCGCAGCTTCGCCTCTTTCACAATCGACTGCGTGAACGTCGTCTGGAAGAGCTCGCGGCTCTCGCCCTCGATGAAGTCCTTCGCGCCGTACTTCGATCCTTCGATGCGGCAGATCGACTCCACCTGCGGGCGGATGATCTTGTCGACCACCGCCTCGACGCTGCCGAACCGGTTCAGGATCATCGGCACATCCTTGGGAAGGAAGCCGTAGACCACGGAGACGTCGATCTTGATGGTGAACCCGTCTTTCGACGGGAAGGTCACGTCCTTGAACGTGATCTGGCTGTAGCCGACCTCGATCTCGACGACCTTGTACTCGCGGGGGTTGAGGTAGTAGAGGCCGGGCTGCAGCACGTTCTTGCGGATGCCGCGCTCCCCATCGTCGGCGAGCGCACCCTTCGGCTCGGCGCCCGCCAGCGCCGTCACGCAGCCGACGTAGCCGGGCTTGATCCTCGTCGCGTCCGCCACCGTCACCTTGTAGGCCGACGGATTCAGCCGCCACACGCCGGGCGTCAGCGGCGCGCGAATGACGCCCTTGTAGCCTGGCTCGGAGGCGAGAAACGTCCCCTCCGGCAGCGGCTTGCCCGACATCGACTCGACGACGCCGACCTTGTCGGGCCCGATCACGACGACCATCGGCCGCGTATCGACTTGGTACCCGATCGGGTTGAAGAAGTGACGGCCTTCGCCGCGCACGTCCTTCCAGACGCCCTGGAATCCGTCGTCGACCACGCGGCTGTTGTCCGGGTCCGGGTTGGTCGTGCCGAAGCTCGACGTGACGATGAGCATGTGGCCCGGCTGGACGTAGACGCGGCAGACGACCCACTGCCACGAGATGATGGCGATGACGACGGCGAGAACGCCGGCGACGACGATGGGAATGGGATTCTTCATGGCTACTTCCCCTCCTTCGGAGTTGGCTTGCTTTCGGTCATCTTTTTGAACAGCTCCATGAACGGGCCGTCGGTGTTCGACAGGATGTACTGGATCGCCGGAGCAAGCTTCAGGTTGGTGATGTACCGCACGTACGTGTCGCCGTCGCCGAACGCCTCGGCGGCGTTCTTGAGGCCGGCGGCCTCGGCGGCGTTCTTATAGAGGATCACGTCTGCCTTCGCCTTCCCCTCGGTGACCTTCGCGGCGCCCTGGTTCTGCGCCGCCTGGAGCTGGAGCCTCGCGACGTCGAGCATCCGCCCCGCCTCGATGACGGCGACGTCCTTCTCCTGGTTCGCGAAGGTCACGGCGACGCTGACGTCGGCCTCGGCCTTCTTCACCTCGACCTTGCGCTCCTTCATCTTCTCTTCCATCGAGAGGAGCTTCTGCTGGCGCTCGCGCTCCTTCTCCTGCGTGTACATCTCCTTCAGGCGGATCGCGATTTCGCGGTCCTTGATCGGCTTGGCGATCGCCGGCGGCGGGACGGTGTCGCGGACGAGCGTCGACTGGATCTGGACGCCCTGCGTCGCGCACGCCCGCGTCAGGCCTGCGCGGAACTGGTCCTGGAATTTCTCGCGCGTGACGCCGCTGATGAAGTCGCGGGCGAGGTGCTTGGAGCCCTCGATGCGGCTGAACGCGCGCGCGTTCGGCAGGATCACCTCGTCGGTGATGCAGGTGATCACGTCGCGCCCCACGTCGACGTAGCGCATGTAGACCTCGGGCAGGCGGTACTGGTCGATCTTCCATTCGATCGTGCCGTCCATCTGGATGTCGAAGCCGTCGAACGACGGGAAGTGGATCGACATCTCGCCGGTCATGTCGAAGCGGTGCGACCGCACGTCCACGGCGACGATCTGCTCGACGAACGGGTTGGGGTAGTAGGTGCCGGGCTTCAGCGTGTGCTTCTGTGTGCCGCGCTCGCCTTCCTCGACGAGGAACTCGTTGGGGTTGACCGGGTCCTTGCCGGAGGTGAGGACGCGCACCCCGAGGTGGCCGGAGGGGACCTCGACGGCCCTGCCCTTCTCGACGGTGTAGGCGTACGTGTTGATCGCGTAGCGGCCGGGGCCGAGCGGCTTGGACTGGATGCCCTTCTGATTCTCGTGGGCGATGACCTCCCCGGGCTTCAGCGGGTCGCCGAAGTTGCGGACGAGGACGCCGATCTCGCTGGCGCCGATCGTGACCTGGTCAACGAACTCGACATCCCAGGTGTAGGGATTGCGCCAGTACCACCCTTCGGTGAGGGTGACGAGCTGGATGCCCTTCTGGCCGTCGGTCATGGCGATGATCTGGCCGGGCTTGAGGTCCTCGCCGGTCTTCCGGATGAGGATGCCGACCTTGCCCTTGGTGACGGTGAACTGGCCGGAGAAGAGGAATCCGACCAGGCCGAGGACGACGATGATCACCGACGCGCCGATGATGGCCGGCGCGATCTTGTTGAGCGGGATGCGCAGCTGGGGGGTACCGGTATCAGACATGAGGACCTCCTAGAAGGAAGAAGCGATAGCGCAGAGAGGATAGCCGGAGTCGGAGGAAGAACAAAGAGCGGGGGTTGGACCGGGCTCGGCGAACCATGTTACCGAGAGATGTACGATGGGGACGGCCGCGCGATTTTGAAGTAGACTTGGCGACCTTGACCTCATCCACCGGCCCCTGCCCCTGCGGCAGCGGACAGACCTTCACGGGGTGCTGCGAACCGATCCTGAAGCAGCAGCAGCCGGCCGCGACGGCCGAGAAGCTGATGCGCTCGCGCTTCACCGCCCACGTCGTGCACGACCACGCCCACCTCCACCGCACCTACCTCGGCACGGCCCGCGAGCCCTACGTCGCCAAGGAGGAAGGGCCGGCTTCCGACTGGTCGCGGCTGGTGATTCACTCACACGAAGCCGGGAGCAGCCCGGACACGGCCTTCGTCGATTTCACGGCCTACTTTCGCGAAGGCGACAAGGAACAGGCGCATCACGAGAAAGGCGCCTTCCAGCGAATCGACGGGGCGTGGTTCTACACCCACGCGGTCCGCATGGGCCCGGCGCCGATCAAGTCGACGCAGGCCAAGGTCGGGCGCAACGATCCGTGCCCTTGCGGCAGCGGCAAGAAGAGCAAGCACTGCTGCGGGAAAGTATGACGTTCGATGTATGAAGTTCGAAGTGAACCAGGAAGTGGGCAAAAACACGAACGCCCGGGGTGGGTGCTCCCCGGGCGCCGTGCTTCCGTTTCGGGTTGTAGGGCTTAGTTGGTGCGGTTGATGACGACCGACGTGCGGCCCTCACCGTTCTTCAGGGAGTGGCCGACGCCCAGCGCGTCCGCCTGCGCATCGAGCAGGTTCTGCTTCATGACCGGGTCGGCGATCATCGCGTCGAAGATCTGCTGAGCGGTGCCGTCGAGCATCACCTGGTTCTCCGTCGACGAGATCGACGCCACGTTCACGCGGGTGAGGCGGCCCGAGACGGTGTCGCCTTCGGGGTTCGTCAGGCCGCTGTAGCCGTGGATGTACTGGTGCTTCACCTCGGCGCGGGCGACTTCATCGAGCTTCGCATCAAGCGAAAGCTGCGCCAGTCCGTTGCTGACGCGATACGCGTTGACCAGGGTGCGCAAGTCGGCCTCGCGCTGATTCGTCGTCGTCGTGTTCGTCGGGCAGGTGGCCGGACAACAGAGCGGATGGCCGGTCTCGGGGTAGAAGCCCGTGCCCATCACCGGCGTCTGCGTCGAGGTCCCGCCGCCCGGGTTGAATCCGTACATCGTCGGGAAGGTCTGTCCGCCGAGCGCGTCCCAGCCGGTCGGCGCCGTCGTGACGCCGTTGCCCCACCAGGTCGTCGCCGCGCTGGTCGAACCCGTCGTGCCGGTGGACGAGCCGTCCGGGCCGCACGAAACAATCGCCACCAAGGCCACTACCACTCCCAGCTTCCACAGTCCGTGCATCATCTCCTCCTCGTTGATCAGTTCAGTAACGAGCAGGTCTAACGCAAGCGGCAGGCCATGGCGGTCCGACGCAACTCATTGCAGGGAAATGAGATGCATTTTGCCCCTCCGAGCGACGCCGTGTATTTTATATCCAGTTGCCGCAGATTGACACGTAAGATATTTACTTGCAAGTAGATATGTATTACGCGCAGATTCTACACAGCCGGCGGCGATGGTGTTTCCGATTTACCCACTCGGAACGAATCGAGGCTGATCCCGTGCCGATGGGCGATGTTGTAGAGCGTCTTGCGCGACAGTCCTGAAAGCTCCGTCGCCTTCGAGACGTTCCCTCCCGACGTCGTCAGCAGGTGGATGAGGTACGCGCGCTCGAACTCGTCCCAGTCGAGCTGGGGCTTGGGGAGATCGGCGATCGGCGCAGGGCGGCTGAGCTTCTCGGGAAGATCGTTCAGATCGATCCGTCCGTCCTCGTCGTGGACCAGCGCGTACTCGATGACCGTGCGGAGCTCGCGGAGATTCCCCGGGTACTCGTAGCGTCCCAGCGTGTGAAGCGCACGCGGGGCGATCTCCACGTCGGCCTTCCCCAGCCGCTGAAGAAGATGGGCCGCGATGCGGGGAATATAGGCGCGCCGATGGCGGAGGGGCTTCAACAAAATCTGGATGACGTCGAGCCGACGGTAAAGGTCTTCGAGGAACTTCTCCTCCGCGACCAGCGCCTCGAGATCGCGGTTGCTGCAGGCGATCACGCGGACATCGACGCGCAGGGGCGAGCCCTGGCTGCCGACGGGGCTGACGTCGCCGCGCTCGATCGCGCGCAGCAGCATCCCCTGGACGGCCAGCTCCAGCTTGTCGATCTCGTCGAGCAGCAGGGTGCCGCCCGCCGCCTTCTGGAAGACGCCCTGCTTCACGCCGACCGCGCCCGTGAACGCGCCCTTGACGTGGCCGAAGAGCTCGCTGGCGCTGAGCTCGCGGCGGAGCTCGGAGCAGTTGACGGCGACGAACGGCCGGTCGCGGCGCGGACTCGTGCGGTGGATGAGGCGGGCGATCATCTCCTTCCCCGAGCCGGTCTCACCGCGCACCAGGACGGGGAAGGCGCAGCGCGCCGCCTTTTCGGCGAGCTTCATCACGTCGGCCGTGACGCCGATGAGCTCGATCGGATGGGCGCGGTCCTCCGCCAGGCTCTCCTCGTAGATGCGGCGCTTGCGCAAGTGGACCGCGGCGAGGTCCGCCAGGTGCGCGACGCGGGCGCCGGCCGCGGCATCGAGCGGCGACGCGCCTTCGACGATGATCGACGCCACGCGCTCGCCGTCGAGAACGATCGGCACGCGCAGCGCCGCCACGGCGGGCTCGGCGTCGCCGGGGCGCGTGACGACCACCCGGCCGCCGGAGAGTTCAACCGCCATCTGCGCGGCGGCCTGCAGGACGTCCGCGACGCCGTCCAGCCGGAAGTCGATCGACTCGCGCGCCGGGTCGCTTTCGAGCAGCTCGCGCCGCTCGGCGTCGATCTCCTCGAGATGCTGGAAGTGGCGCATCATCGGCGAGATCTTGCGGCAGACGCGCCCGAGGAGGGCGACGACGCCGGCCATCACGGGATTCCAGCTCTTCCATTCGAGCCGGACGAGGCCGATCACCGGCGCGTCGTCGAGGAGCGCGAGCGGGAAGTTGTGCGCCACCTTCGCGCCGCCGGCAAGAACGCGATCGGACGGCTTCGAGGCGGTGATCTCGGAGAGAACCTGCCCGACGTCCGAGGAAAGCGCGACCGGCCCCGCGAGCGGCGGGAACGGCCCTTCGAGGGCGATCGGCTGGAACGTGCGGAGGATGGGGTCGACGGTTCCGGCGATGCCGGCGTGGGCCGCCGTCGTCTCGTGGAGCGCGAGCAGGAGGCGGCGGTACGCGTCCTTGAGCGAGAGCGCCTCCGAGACGCGCTCCAGCACGTGGCCGAGGAAATCGAACTTCGACGTGTCGGTGACGGGGCGCATGATTGAGAGTATGCCAAGGTAGCTGATTCTTGGAACGGCCATCCTGGAATCCGCTAGCGATGGGTGTGAGTCGAAAAAGTGACCTGCAGAGGTCTTCGCGTCACCCGGAGATTCTCCGATGGGAAACCCCAAAGGGCGCGAAGGACTCAAAGGAAGACGGGGAAGAGCAACGCACACGCACGCCGATCGTGCGGCCCAAGGCGCTCGCGCTCTGCGCGAAACGGCGGGCCCCGAAGGCTCCTTTCCTTCGTGTCCTTCGCGTCCATGGGGGTCAGCGTCCTCGGGCCGCTGGCCACTGCCTCGGCCTGGACACTCCCGCTTTTTCGACTTGCACCCGCTAGTGATCCATCCCGCGGCGGCACTGATCAATGAGCGGCTGGATGCGCCCCTTCGACCCCGGGGCGATCTGGAGGCAGCGGTCGAAGTCGGCCACGGCGTCACTGAACAGCTCCAGGTTCATGCGGCTGATGCCGCGGAGCGCGAAGGCCTCGTCATTCTTGGGCTGGTCCCGGACCACGACGTCGAGATCGGCGATCGCCTCGGTCCAGCGGCGCAATCTCGTGAGGACGATGCCGCGCTGGAGCCGGGCGTTGACCGTGGGGGCGGTGGCGATGGCGATGTTCAAATCGGCCAGCGATTCCTCGAGGCGGTTGCACAGCCGGAACGCCATCGCGCGGTGGATCCGCGCCTCCTTCAATCCGGGCTCAAGCCGCAGCGCCTCGGTGAAGTCGCTCAAGGACTGCTCCCAGTGCGGGGAGCTCTCCCCTTCCTGCATGGCGATCGCCGCGTGCGCGGTGCCGCGGTTGTTGAGCGCCGACGTGCTCCCCGGCATCACGGAGAGGATCCGGGTGTCGAGCGCAATCGCGTCGGCGGGCCGCGACTGCGCCATCCGGCAGATGGCGAGGTTGACCATCGTCGGGACGTGCCAGGGCCGCACCGCGGCGGACTGCTCAAGGAGCTTCGCCCCGTTCGCCGCGTCGCCGGCGTAGATGGCGCACATGCCGGCGAGATAAAACCCGTCGGCGTCGCCCGGCAGCCGCGCCACGTATTCGGCGAAGTGGCGCCGCGCCGTTTCGAAATCCTGCGCGGCCATCGCGAGCGCGGCGTGCGCGAAGATCCCGGGCTCATCGCGTCGCGAGTGCGCGATCACCGCCTCGAACTCGCGGCGGAACAACTCGCGCTCGGCGCGCATCGCGTCGCTCTCCGGAGGCGCCGGCTCGACGGCCATGTCGCCGGTGGCGTAGAGCACCGTCGGCCGCCGCCCGTCGAGGTACCGGTGGAGGTGCAGGAGCCCGCGGGCGAGCCGCGCCTCGAGGTAGGTCGGCGCAAGCTCGCCCGCCCGGGCGAAGGCGGCGTCGGCCTCCGCGCCCTGGCCGAGTTGGTTCAGCGCGTGCCCGAGGATGCAGTACGCCTCCGGGAAGTCGGGCCGCAGCAAGAGCGCCTCGCGGGCGAAGTCACGGGCCCGCCGGAGCCCCTGCTGGAACAGCGCGTGGTCCAGGTCCCGCGCGTAGAGCATGCGCTCGGCCTGCTCCAGCTCGGTGCGCGCGTCGTCGAGCACGGGCTGGGCGCGGAGCCGGTCGCGCAGGCGGCGCGCCTCGTCCTCGACGGAGCGAAGCCGCTCGGCCGCCAGCTCCCGGTTCTTGCGCAGGGTGATCACGGTCGTGGCAATGCCGCCCACGAGCGCGACCAGCACGACAAGGGCGGCGAGCACGCTGAGAGCAAGATGGCGCACGACGACGCGCCGGACGCGCTGCAGGCGCGTGAACGGCGGCGCGAGCACCGGCTCGAGGGCGATGAGCCGCGACAGGTCATCGGCGAGTTCGCGGGCCGTCGCATAGCGCCGGTCAGGCGAACGCTCCATTGCCCGCATGATCACGGCCTCGATGTCGGGATGCAGCTTCGCGTTCACCGCGCGCGGCGGGGGAAAATCGACCCGCGCGATCCGCAGGAGCACGTCGAGGGCATCGGTCCCGTCAAACGGGGGCCGTCCCGTGACGAGGGTGTAGAGCGTCGCGCCGAGCGAGTAGATGTCGCTGCGCGGGCTGACGCGGCCCTGGACCTGCTCGGGCGACATGAACGCCGGGGTTCCCAGGACTCCCCCGGTGGCGGTGAACTCCTTCGGGCCCTGGATGGTGCGGGCGATCCCGAAATCGAGGACGACCAGGTGGCCGCTCCGGTCGCGCATGAGGTTGGCCGGCTTGATGTCGCGGTGAAGGACGCCCTGCTCGTGGGCGTAGTGGATGGCGATGGCGGCGTCGCGGACGGCCGCGAGCATCTCTGGAAGGGAGAGCGACGCCCGGTCGAGAGAGTCGCCATCGATGAACTCCATAACGATGTACGTGTTGCCGCGTTCGAGGCGCACGTCGTAGATGCGCGCGATGTTCCGGTGCGCGAGCTTCGCGGCGAGATGGGCTTCGCGGTGGAGCCGCTCGATTTCCGAGGCCGCGTGCGCGGCGGGGAACTTGAGGACGACCCATCGCCCGAGCTCCCGGTCCCACGCCTTCCAGACCGATCCGGACGCTCCGCCGCGGAACTCCTCGACCAGGACGTACTTGTCGACGCAGTGCGTGACGTCGTTCGCCAGCGCCTGGACTTCCGGCGGGAACTCCACGGTGTGAGCTTATACCGGAGCGGAACCGCGCACGTCCACCGTATACTTTTTGCCATGCGACGTTTCCCGATCCTGCTTCTCCTCGCGCTCGCCGCGTGCGGCCAGGAGGCGGCGCCCGCCGCCGGTGGGGCCACCGAGATCGTCAACATCAAGGTGACCGGGTTGAGCTGAGCATCGAACTGACCGCCGATCATCGCGGCGGCGCTCAAGACCGTGCCGTGGGTGCGGGACGTGAAGATCGAAACGAAGGCGCCCGACGCGATCATCCACCTGCTCGTGGAGCAGGGGAAGTACTCCGAGGCCGAGGCGAAGGCCGCCATCGCGAAGACGAAGTTCACGTGGGTGGGCGCGCCCTGAGCTCCCCGGCTTCTGACCCTACCGCGACCGGCGTCTCAGCGCGGCAATCAGCATCACGGGGATCAGCAACTCCAGTCCCGTTGCGCCGCAGCGCCGCTTCTTGCCGCCGCCACCGGGCGGCGCATCATTCAGCGGCGATCCGGGCGGAGGCCCCGGCGCGGGCACCGTCGCCGTCGGCGGCCCCACGAGACGGATCGACGCCGCGTCGCCCAGCGGCCGCAGCAGGTCGACGCTCGCCACGGTCGTGATCCCCGCGGGAATCACGACCTGGACCTCCGTCGCGCTCACGATCGTGAACATCGGCGCCTCGACCACCGCCGTGCCGATGTCGAACATCACCGGCACGAGCGTCGTGTCGAAGCCGGCGCCGACCAGCTTCACGCAAAGCTGACCGTTGAACATCGCGACCGACGCGGTGGAGACGGAGAGTGCCGTCGTCGTCGGCGGATACGGATTCAGGTTGTCGAGTTTCGTCACCGCGCCGGCCGCCGCCGGAAGCGTGAAGTGAAGCTGATCGGCCTGGTTCAGGTTGCTCGTCTCGCGCAGGCGGTTGATCGGGTCGATGACCCCGACCAGGAGGTAGTCGGTCCCCGTCGCCAGGCCCGCCACGTCGATCTCCTGCCCCGACGTCCCCAGCGCGTAGACGTCCTGCCAGTTGTACGAGATCGCCTGCCAGATGTCGTTGCAGCCGGGCGAAATGCTCGGGCCGGCCCCGATCGCCTCGATGTCGGTCAGGCAGAAGGAGCGCTTCGGACCGCGGCGCAGCTTCACGAAGCCGACGCCCGCCGTGTCCTTCCACAGCGAGAAGTCGGAGTACTGGCTCATGTGCCAGTGGTTGTGGACGGCGTCGAAGAACATGAACGACGGGCCGAGGATCGACTGCGGGTGGTCGCCGATGATCATGTGCACGCCGGCGTCTCCCTGGTTGTTGCAGCCCCATGACCACTTCAGGAGATTCCCGGCCGCGCGCGTGCAGTTGTCGATCTCGCGGCCGTCGACGCCGAAGAGTTCGTTGGCGGCCGTGTCGGGGAACGTGTCGGGCCAGCCGGTCGGCGCCGCGGCGCCGGCTTCGTCGACGGCGATGTCGTCGATCGCCCACCCGGCGTATCCGTTGCGCAGATCGTCGACCGTCCAGAAGACGAACCGCGCGCGGACCTTCGACCACGCGGGATCGAGGTAAACCTTGTGCAGGTGCCAGCCCGGCACCGGCGTGCCGGTCTCGAGGTCGGTGTAGGCTTCCGAGCACGGGCCCGGCCCGATGCCGACGAGCCCGCCGGTCTTGTCGAAGCTGTAGCCGACCGACGCGAGCGTCCAGACGGCGAAGGTCGCCGTGAGTCCTTCGTTCCAGATCTCGAGCGTGCGCTTGTCGTAGCCCGCGCCGCGCGTCTCGGTGTCGTAGTTGCACCAGAACGTCAGCGCGGGGACGGCCAGGCCTGCAAGATTGATCACCGGGGAGAGAGCGCCGCCGCCGTTGGCGCCCGCGCAGGTCGACCCGTCGTTGTAGTTGAGACTGCTGCCGGCGCGGCTCACGCCGCTGGGGAACGTTCCGGGCGACGCGTCGATCGCCCACCCCACGCCGGCGACCGGAGCGTCGAAGACCCAGTCGACGGGCGCGGGAGTCCTCGGTGTAGACCGCGACGACGCGTGCCGGCGCGGAGGCGAGGAGCAGGCCGGAGAGCAGGAGAAGCGGAGCGATGCGCATGCAAAAACCCCCCATGCAACCATCTATGGGTGCCGGCGCGCGCCCCCCACGTTTCGCCGGTCCGCCCATATGGGCTCGAGGACGCGAGTGTCGCGCCGCGGAGCCGAGTGGGTCAAGGACAATCAGAAGCATGAAAGCTCGAAGTTCGAGGCATGAAGTTCGAAGGGAAGTACGAAGTCAGCCTATGAGCTTCAGAGGATGCGTCGCGTGACGGGGAACATCCAAAACGCCAGCGCCCACCCGATCCGTCGCTCGCGCGAGAACTTCGGCAGGACCGCCTTCGTGCGCACGAACGCGGCCCGCGCCGCGTCGACCTCCGCCGCGTCCCCCGCTTTCGCCGCCGCCTGCGCCCGCCGGAAGTAGGCCTCGAGCGACGACGTGTTCTCGCGCGACGCGTGCTGCGCCCACTCCAGCGCCTTGACGGCGTTCCCCTGCTTCCAGTGGCAGCGCGAAAGAAGCAGGAGCACCTCGAAGTAGCCCGTCTCCGACTTCGACTTCAGCGCCTCGTCGAGCACCGGCGCCGCCTCCGCCCACCGCCGCCGGCGCACGAGCGCTTCGGCGAGCACGCGCCAGAACAGGTACGGCACCGCGCCTTCGTAGAGCGGGCTCGACGTCGCGATCTCAATCGCGCGGCGCGCCAGCCCTTCCGCCTTGGCGTAGCGCCAGCCCTCGAGGTAGAGCTGCGCCAGTTCGCGCCGGACCTCGGCGTTCTGCGGGTTCTCCATCCGCGCCGACTGGGCCGCCATGAACCGCCGCGCCCGCGCCCACGTCCGGATCCGCCAGGCGATCGGCGACAGCACCGCGGCCGCGACCAGGAAGAGAATCCACCAGCCGAAGAACGTGCCGAACAGGAACCACAGCAGCGTGCTCATCGCATCTTTCGAATCGCCGCAAGCCGCCCTTTCAACGCCGCGCCGCGGTCCGCGTGGTAGATCCGGACGCGGCCGTACTCTCGCTCGATGGTCTCCTTCAATGCCGCGACCTCGCCGGCGAGCCCCTTCGGCGCCGCCCCAAACGTCGCCCAGACGACCTCGCGTGTTTCGGGATCGTAGTCCCAGACGCCGATGAGCCGTCCCGATTCGACGATGGCGTGATTGTGGATCGCGTGGAGCTTCGAGAGCGTCGTCGGCCGGTTCTCCCAGTCGAGCAGCGCGACGTCGCGATGCGCCGCATCGGCGAAGATCGCCGCGTCGCGCCGGAAGTAGAGGTAGTTGTCGCGGACCGGGAGGAAGACGATCTTCGCGCGAGTCGGCCTGACCGTCGTCGGGGCTTGATCGAACGCTGAGCGTGCCGCTTTCTGCGTCACGCCGGCCCACCACGCGAATTCGGCGAGCGTCGCCGGCGCCGCCCAGCGCAGGAACCGTTCCGCGAGCGATGGAAGGTCACGGACCTTCGCGTCTTCGCGCGGCAGGAGCATCGTGCAGCCGCGCACCGCCTTCACCTCGACGAGATGGCCCTTCTCGATCGCGCGGTCAGCGTCCTTCTTCGAACAGCCGCGCGCGTGCAGCGCGAGGTAGTGGCACTCGCCGCCGGCCGAATAGAGCCAGCCGGTCTGACGGATGACGTCGACGACGTTGCCGCCGGCCGGTGGAAACTGGCGGTCAACCCAGCTCGCCTTGAGGGAATCCGCCGAAGGCGGGTGAGTCGAAGGGTCACTCGCCGATGACTTTGACGAGGACCCGCTTGCGGCGGCGCCCATCGAACTCTCCGTAAAAAATCTGCTCCCAGGGACCGAAGTCGAGCCTGCCCTTCGTGATCGCGACGACCACTTCGCGGCCGAAGAGCTGGCGCTTCAGGTGCGCGTCGGCGTTGTCCTCGCCGGTGTCGTTGTGGCGGTACTGCGACGTCGGCTCGTGCGGCACGATCTTCTCGAGCAGCTCCTTCATGTCGTGGTGCAGGCCGCGCTCGTCGTCGTTGATGAAGACGCTCGCCGAGATGTGCATGGCGTTGACGAGGCAGAGGCCCTCGGCGACCGCGCTGCGATGGACGACCTTCTCGACCTCGGGCGTGATGTTGATGAACTCGAACCGCTGCCGGGTCTCGAACCAGAGGTAGTCGGTCATGCTCTTCATCTGCGTAGATTACAATTTCGCGCCATGCGATGCCCCTGGGCCGGGATGGACCCGCTCATGCAGGCCTACCACGACACCGAGTGGGGCCGGCCGGTCCACGACGACCGCGCGCTCTTCGAACTGCTCACGCTCGAGGGCGCGCAGGCCGGGCTGAGCTGGAGCACGATCCTGAAGAAGCGCGAGAACTACCGCCGGGCGTTCGCGCGATTCGACCCGCGGCGCGTGGCGCGGTTCGGCGAGCGCGACGTGCGCCGCCTCATGAAGGACGCGGGAATCGTGCGGCTCGAGCTCAAGATCCGCTCGACGATCAAGAACGCGCGGGCGTTCCTCGCGGTGCAGAAGGAGTTCGGCTCGTTCGATGCCTTCATCTGGAGTTTCGTCGGCCAGCCGATCGTGACGCGCCGGCGCGCGATGAAGGAGTTGCCGCCGCGGACCGAGATCAGCGACCGGATGAGCAGGGAGCTGAAGAAGCGCGGCTTCGGCTTCGTCGGCTCGACGATCTGCTACGCGTTCATGCAGGCGGCGGGGCTGGTGGATGATCACCTGCGGGGCTGCGGGTTCACGTCGTAGGGCGGCGAAGAGGCCGCTTGAATCTGTCGATAGGGTCGGTGGATCCGTTTCGCAAAAGGCCCCGTCGATGCGTGAGGCGGTTAGCTGGTGCACGGTCCCGTAAATTCGCCGGCGGTTCCCGACGGGAAATGGGTGCCCCCCGCATCACTTTCCGAGCCGGGCGCGGGCATCCTTGAGGGCGCCCTGGACGTAGTCGCGGTGAGGCCATTCTTTCGGGGCAGACCGCAGCGCCGCCTCGAAGTCGTCGATCGCGTCCTGAAATTCTCCTCGCCGCAGCCGGATGCAGCCGCGATTGGTCAGAGCCTCCGGGTAGTGGGGCCGAAGGGTCACGGCGCGGTCGTAATCGCGAAAGGCACCGTCGAATTCCCCGCGCGCCTGGCGGACGACCCCGCGATTGTAGAGGGCTTCGGGCAGGTCGGGCTTGATCTCGACCGCCCGATCGGCATCCCGAATCGCCCCGGCGAGATCGCGAAGGGCCAGCTTCGCGAGCCCGCGGTTCATGACGGCCTCCGCACAATCCGGTTCGAGCTCCAGGGCACGGTCGAGATCCAGGATGGCGCCGCGTGCGTCGCCACCGGCGAGCCTGGCACCCCCGCGACTGTTCAGCGCCATCGAGAAGTCGGCCTTGACCGCCAGGGCGGAATCATAGTCGCGAAGGGCGCCCTGCAGGTCGCCCCGGCCGTACTTGAGACAGCCCCGGTTGTGCAGCGCCTCCGCGAAATCGGGCTTCAGTTCGACGGCCCGGTCGTAGTCTTGCATCGCGCCATTGGCCTCCCCAAGGTCACGCTTCAGGTTGCCGCGGTTGTAGCACGCTTGCGCGGAATGCGGATTGACCTTCAGAGCCTGATCCCAGTCCGCACGGGCGCCGTCGAGGTCTCCGCGACCGAGCTTCGCGCTTCCACGGTTGACCAGGGCATCCACGAGGTCCGGCTTCATCAGGAGGGCGCGGTCATAGTCCCGAATCGCCCCCTCGAAGTCGCGTTGCTTCAAGCGCGCATAGGCCCGACCGGAGAGCATGAACGGGGCGTCGGGCTTGATCTGGAGGGCGTGCTCGAAATCCCTCATGGCCGATTCCATGTCGCCGCGCTGGGCGAGCGCGCTGCCGCGATTGCAGAGCGCCTCGGAGTGATGGGGCTGGATCGCCAGGGCGCGGTCGTAGTCGCGGATCGCGCCTTCGACGTCCCCAAGGAGCTGTTTCGCATGCCCGCGGCTGCTGAGCGCGCCGGGCAGGTCCGGACGGATCCGAAGCGCGGCTTCGGCGTCCCGGAGCGCCTTGGCGATCTCCCCGCGCAGCTCCCACGCGACGCCGCGGTCGCGGAACGCCTGCGCGTAGTCCGCCTTCAGCTCGATGGCCCGATCGAAGTCGCGAATCGCCGCTTCGTACTCCCCGCGCTCCAGGAACGAAAATCCGCGCTCGTAGTACGCCTCGGGCACGTCCGGATCGAGCTCGATCGCCCGCTGCGCCGCCTCGGCCGCCTCCGGGTTCTTCAGGCAGTCGTGCAGCATGTGCGCGAGCCGGCCCCACCCACGGGCGTCGCCGCGGCGCAGGTCGAGATAGTGCCGGTAGGCATCGGCGGCCGCACCGGTCGCGTGCTGCCGGTGCTCCATCTCTCCCAGCACGCGCCACGCGCCCTCCCCCGCCTCGCCGGCGTCACGGGCCCGCTGCATGCGGTCGCGCGCCTTCTGCGGCTCCCCGGACAGCATCAGGCCGAGCAGTTCGGCCTCGACCTGCTGCTCCCGATCGAGCCGATCGAAGAGGACGCGATCCAGGTCCCGCCGGGCGCACTCCAGCCACCGCCGTTCCTGCCCGACGTCCAGGTCGTCGGACATGCCGGTCTCATGCTCCAGGCGGAAGATCTTCTCGGCGTATGCCTTCGCGCGCTCGAGACGGCCCTGCACGTAGTCCGCATCGCGGGCCAGCGCCGCGTCGAAGGCGCCGATCGCGCGCTCCACGTCGCCGCGATGCATCTCGATGAGCCCGAGCACGAGGTGGGCTGGCGCGTAGTCCGCGTGAATGTCAAGCGCCTCCCGGCAGAGCCTCCCGGCTTCCGCAAGCCTCTGCTTGCGCGCGTCCGTGGACGGCTGCGGCCGGGAGAGCATCGCGTCCGCGGATCTGACGAGTTCGCGCGCGCGCTCGACGAGCGGGTAGACCTTGGTCTCGCGCGTCCGCGTCCGGAGCGCGATGGCCGCTCCGTACCCGCCGCCCACGCCCACCGCAACCAGCGCCAGCAGCAATGCCGCCGCGACGGCCTTCCGCCTCGCGAGCCCCTTGCGGAGGCGATAGGTCATGCTCGCCGGCCGCGCCTCGATCGCCTCGCCGCCAAGCCAGCGAGTCAGGTCCTCGGCGAGCGCGCCTGCCGATGCATAGCGCCGCTCGCGCTCCTTTTCGAGGCACTTGAGGACGATCGTCTCAAGATCGGCGTCGATCCGCGGATCGATCCGCCGCGGGCGCTCGATCTCGCCGTCCTGCACGCGTTTCAGAATCTCATAAAGGTTGCCGCCCTTGATCGGCGCGCGATCCGTCAGGAGTTCATAGAGCGTCGCGCCCAGCGCGTAGACGTCGGCACGAGCGTCGGCGCGCTCGCCCCGCGCCTGCTCCGGCGGCATGTAGGAGGGCGTGCCGAGGACCATGCCGCTCATCGTCTCTTTCGCCTCGACGGACCGGGCGAGCCCGAAGTCCATGACGTACAGGTGGCCGGCCGGCGTCACCATCAGGTTCTCGGGCTTGAGATCGCGATGCACGACGCCTTTCTCGTGGGCAAACGCGACGGCGATGGCCGCGTCGCGGACGAGCCCCGCGAGAGCCTTTGCGTCGCCGCGTGGACAGGTCCGGAGCGTCTGGCCCTCGACGAACTGCATGGCGATGTAGTGGCGCTCCTGCGCGAAACCGACGTCGTAGATGGCGCCGATGCCGGGATGGTTGAGCTTGCCGGCGAGCTGGGCTTCGCGCTTGAATCGCGCGATCTCGTCCCCGTCATCACCCTTGAGGAACTTCAGCGCGACCCAGCGGTTGAGCTCGGTGTCCCAGGCCTTCCAGACCTCTCCCATTCCACCCGCGCCGAGCCTCATCGTGCGAACGTACTTGCCGAAGCGCTGCGCGGGGAGGGAGTCGGCCGGGGTCCGTTCCGAGGGTCCCGTGGGCGGTGTGACTCCGTGCGTGGGATCGGTCGGGAGCGTCATGCGGGTCCATGTGAAGTATAGCCCGCGCTGCTCTCGAACTCGTAACTACCGCCTCACCTTGAAATCGGTGATCCCCTCCGGCACGAACCCGCGATCATTCGTGATGATCACCGACTCGACCTCCGCCTTCTCCTTCGACTGCAGGACCAGCTTGTGGCTGCCGGCGGCCGGGGTGAAGAGCGGCGAACACGTCCACGCGCGGCCGTGCCGTCCGGGACGGTAGAATCCGGGCCATGCGGATCCTCGTCGAGGTCCGTTCTACTTGCGGGCGGACGTCCGCAGGACACGCCCCGCCGCGTTGAAGAGCACATCGAACTCGCCGGATTTCTCGCTGTAGCGCCAGAGCAGCGCGGGGCTCGTGGTGGTCGCCGCCGCGCCGGGAATCGGGATCGACTCGGCCGGCTCGCCGACGGCCTGCCTGACCGCCGCCATCGACATGCCGACGGCGACGAGATCGGGCCTCGCTTCGCGCCGCGTCGAAGCGCAGCCTGCCAGGAGGCACGCCGCGCACGCAAGGGCGGCCGCGATCCTACTTGAGCGGCTCGAGGCTGCTGACGCCGCGCACTCGGCCATCGGCGCCGAAGCCGACGAAGAACCGCCACTGGGTGTTGCCACTGGAACCTCCCATTCCGCCGAAGTTGCCCCCGCCGCCGGCTGCCGCCAACACGACGAGCAGAAGCACGATGAGCACGACACCGACGATCACCATCGCCGCCTCGGTGCCTTTCGACGTGACGAGCGTGTACCTCCAGATCTCGACGGTTTCGTCCGACACGGCGGGATGGATCGTGTAGACCTTGCCCGGCGCGCCAACCCCGCGCCTGACGTCGTCCTTCGTCGATCCGCGGCGCACCGACGCATGCTGCGCCTTGATTCGTTCGAAGGAAGTGCCTGTGCAGCCCTGGACCAGGATGGACCCCGCGAGGAGCCCGAGGAGCGCCGGCTTCCAGCATCTTGTCATGCCTTGCAATTCGGGATTGCGGGAAGGTCGTTTGCCGGAAAATGGCGCGGGTGAGCGCAGGAGATTCAAGGGTCCGCCGAGTTTCGCTTGAAGGGGGTCAAAACGCTACGAAACGCATACGTGGTGCATTACGTTTCGTAACCCTTATACAGTGACATAATAGGGCACACAGTGGCTCCTATCCGTTGTGAACATTCGCAGAAGAACCCATGATGTCCCGGCATGAGTCGGCAGATGTCGAATGCTGAAGCCAAGTGGATTCTGCCCCTCTTCGCGCCCCTCTTCCTGGGGATGTTCGCCTTCTTGTACTTCCTGTCGCCCTTCTGGATCCCGTTCTTGACGGTAGTGACGGCGATCAGGTACTTCCAGGGAAGCTCGCATCACGGCGGGCTGCGCTGGGCTGTGACGTTTGGCCTCCTGATCGTGGTTCCGCTGACCCTGATTGGACTGTTGGCTCCCGTCCATTGGTGTCTGGTCTTGGCGTTTCCACCGTTCGTTCATCCGATCTTGCGGGCCCCGGTCACGCTTTCCGTTGGAATCTGCGGCGCTCTTCTGGGAATCATCGGCCTGCTCTTGGTGGCTGCCATCCGGCGGGATCGCCGCGCCCTGCGCCGTCTGAACACCACGCCGATCGCGAAGGTAGTGCCGGGACTCTCCGAATTCGAAGGAGTCGTGCGGCTGCTCCCGGACGTAGAAGCACCGCGCACGCTGGAGCACTATGGGCGCGGGGCCGGAGCGCTCGGCAATCCGCCGGACGACGCGGTCGTAGCGTGGACGAACGGTGCTATACCAATCCAAGAGCCTCGGTACCACCTCCGCCAAGTCTCTGAGGTGTTGCGCCGGCGCTTCCTCGTCGAAGACGACACCGGCAGCATCGTCATCGACCCCGGGCAGGCCCGCGTGAGTTCGTCCGGCTTCACGATGTACTGGGACCGTCGCGGCCAGATGATTCTCACCAAGCACGCCTTCCGCACCGGCGGGGGCTTCCCAGAAACAGGTACGTTGCTGCGTGCGGGCGACCGCGTGCACGTGCTGGGCTGGGCTGAAGCGCTGCAGGGGGTTTCGCAGGAGGGCGCCTTACCTGTCGCGACGCTCATGGTACGTGCCGGGGGAGCGGAGCCTCTTGGCGGCGACCGCCGCATCGTGCCGCGATCGTTCACAACGAACCTGCCGGAGCTCTTCGCGTACGCCGCCGGCACGTTCGCATCGTTCTTCCAGAGGCGCGGGCCTTCCCTACTGTTCCTCGTGTCGGACTCGCCGGAGGCCAAGCTCGACCAGCACCTTCGGCGGGCTCAGCTTTGGACCGCGTTACTCGCGCTGATTTGGATCGTCGTGCCCGCCCTGCTCATAGGCAAGGGGATCGCGGACGGTCGACGAACTGGGTGGAGCCTGGGGGTCACCAACCAGGGACTTGGAGGGGCGATCGGCAGAAGTTCAGATCGCCATGGGTCACCGGCTCGACGCGCGCTTGTGAATCCGCCGACGATCTACTTCCCGCCGATCGTCCACGAGTTGATCCCGATCGAGCCGATGGAGTGCGAGACGAAGGTGGCGCTCGACGCGGGCGCCTGTTTCTTCACGTGCTCGATCACCAGAAGCTTCACGTACGGAATGAACTCCTTGGGCCCTTGAGGCCTCTGTTCCTGGAGGAATGACGATGAGAACTCTTCTGATCGTGGCAGGCGCTCTCCTCGCGACGTCGCGCGCGCAGGACGAGAAGGAGTTCCACGGCGTTGTCGTGGACGCCGACGGAAAGCCGGCGGCCGACGTGCCCGTCGACACCTACTGGGCCGTGAAGGACGGCAAGCTCGCGCCGAGGGCGGGAACCCGCACGGATGCGGAGGGCAGGTTCAAGATCAAGATCCGCTGTTACGCCAAGCGCCCCGCCCCCCTCATGGCCGTGGACAAGGACGTTGCCCGCGGGGCCGCGGTCGCGCTGGACATTGAGAACCCCGACGTCGAGGTGACGCTCAAGCTGGTGCCGATGGTGCCCGTGCGCGGGGAGATCACGTCGAAGGACCTCGGCGCGCCCATCGCGGGCTGCTTCGTGAACGTCTCCCACGCGAAGGCGATCATCGGGCTCGTCGGAATTGACTGCAGCGGCAAGTTCTCGCTGCAGCTTCCGCCCGGGGAATACCGGCTCACACTCCGCGCGACCGACTGCATCGCGGCCCGTGAAAAGACGGTGACGATCGCCGCGGACGCGAAGGAACTCGACCTCGGGACGACGGACCTCGCGCCGACGGTCCTCGCGAAGCTCTACGGCAAGGCTCCGCCTGAATGGAGCGTGAGCGACGCGCGCGGCGTTGACAAGGCGGTGAAGCTCGCGGACTTCAAGGGCAAGTGGGTGCTCCTGGAATTCTGGGGGACGTGGTGAGGGCCGTGCGTGGGCGGCAGTTTGCCGAGGTTGATGGAGTTCTACGAGACGCACAAGGCGGATCGGGACCGGTTCGAGATTCTCGCGTTCCACGACAAGACCGCGACGAGCTTCGAGGAGCTCGACGAGAAGCTGAAGCCGGTCATTGAAAAACGGTGGAAGGGGAAGAGCCTGCCCTTCCCGATTCTTCTCGACGCGAGCGGCGCGACGGTGAAAAACTACGGGATCCAGGGCTTCCCGACGATCGTCCTGATCGACCCGGAGGGCCGCGTGGTCAAGGGGGGAAGCGAAGCGATGCTGGAGGAGAAGCTCAAGGCGCCGAAAGGCAAGTAGGCTCCGTCAGGTTCTTCGCCGCCTCCTCCGGCTTGAAGCCGGACGGGCCGCGGCGGTCTACGCGATCTTCCCGTCGCTGCTGTAGTGGCCCAGGGCGTTCGGAGCCCGCGAACGGCCAGAAGGAGCCGATGAACGGAACCAGTACAGGGCCATCCCCGACAGCAGTTTGCTCATCATTGCCTCCACTTGGTATGACGGGCCTACCGCAGACTGCGCCACGTCCAATGCGCGCGGTAGACCTGTCGACGGAGGCGTCGGGGCGTCCGTCTGGGGAGTCCAGAGCCGAAGCGTTTCCCTACTCTTGTGGCAGAATCTGCCGGACCCGGGCTCTCGCGGCCATCACCGCCGGTGTACCGGCACCGTCGACCTTGATCGCAAGTTGAGCGATGGTCTCGTGAAGCCTGGTCAGGCGCACGTCGCAGCACAGGTAGCCCAGAAGCTGTTGGCGCAACGCATCCATGCCGCCATCTTTGAAGAGCTCACTTAGGTGCCTTCGAGGAAAACCGTGGAACGGTCCCATTGAATCCTGGAAGTCCTCATCCACCGCACACGCAAGGGCGTCCAGCCTGGCGCGCGAGCCCGAGAGGTCGCTCGCATCGGCTCCCGAGCCGGCCGCCGCGATCAGGCCGCACGTGAAATGCAGCCGCGTCTGCGAAAGGCCGGCCGGCCGCATCGCGTTCACGAGACGGTCGTACATCTTGATGAACTCCGGCTTCCGGCCCAAAGACTTGAGGATTACGTGCGGCATCTGATCCGCATGATTGACGAGAACGAAGATCTGCAACGGATCGCCTTGCCCGAAGTGCGCTTGCCCGGCGACGAGGTCCGGGAACTTCACGACGTGGAGAATCGCGTCGGCCGCAACGCCTGGATCAGCGTCGCCAGCCTCGACGAACTCCACTGAGCAATGGGCGGGACGACTCCGGGTCCCGCGCAGCGCGCGCACCAGGGTCGAGACTCCCGAGCCCGGTTCTCCGCGCACAATGACTCGATAGACGATCGACGGAAGCGGATGTCCCAGCGCTTCGCACCATGTCGTCACGGCGTCAGAGAGCGCGTCCAGGTCGATGGCCCTCTCATGGGTCATGCCGGATCTTACATCGGCGGCTTGAGGCGACATCGGCGAATCCGGGTCCGGGTCTGCTGGACGACAACTCCCAGCCGCGCTCCCTATCACCCGAGCGTAGAAGATTTGCCTGTAGCGGTTACCCACGGAAATCCAGGAAGAACCGGAGGTTCTAGCCGTGGCTTCCGGGCTCATCTGCCCCTGATGCCTCGTCCAGGCAGCGGAACTCATCGAGGCGCTGGCGGAGGACCGCCCCGACGATCTTCGAATCTAGACGGTCACAGGATGACGCGCGGCCGTCGATGCGCCCTCACCGCCCGTCGCGATGCATCCGCTCGCTGAACCGGTCATGCAGCTGCCCGGACGCGTACGTGTCGCCCGAGACGCCGACGCTGATGAAGACGATCGTCGTCGCGTCGTCCCACCGCATCGCCTCGATCCGCACCCGCCGGCTGTCGGTCGTCACGCCCTTGCGAAGCGACGACTGGTCGTGATCCTCGCTCGTCACCACCTCGATCGCCTCGTCGCGGCAGAACGCATCGATGCTCGTGCGCACCGAATCGAGCGGCGCATCGTAGCGGTACTTCACCCCCTTGTCGGCCATGCTGTAGAGCACGCCGAAGCCGACGGCGCCCCCGGCGAGAAGGCAGCCGGAGAGCGCGACCGGCGACACCAGGAGCACCACGAGTAGAACCTTGCGCATGGTTACCATCCTCTGGCCGCCGCTTCCGCCAGGAGCTGCGTGAAGGCGCCGGCTTGTCCGTTCCCGATCCCGCGTAGGTCCGCATCCCCAGCGTCCGGAGGAACTCCTTGAACTCCGGCGTCGCCGCGCCGTAATAGAGCGCCAGCTGGTCCACGGTGGCCTGCGACCACTCGGAAAGCAGGAAGAAGTAGAGCAGCGGGATCCGGCTCGCGTGCGCGTCCCACATCGCGAAGACCTCGACGACGAACTGCCGCTGGAGCTCCTCGGAGCTGTTGCACGTCACGCTCGACGGATAGCCGATCTCCTTCACGAAGAGCGGCTGCACCGCGTAGAGCGCGAGCACGGCATCGAAGTCCGCGTGCACCTGCGCCGGCGGCTGGACGGTGAAGTCGTTGTTCAGCGGGTAGTAGGTCAGCGCGATGACGTCGCTCTGCGCGTTCAGCGACTGGTAGAGCGCGCTCGAGGCGCCCGTCAGCCCCTTCAGCGTGATCGTGCAGGCCACCGTCAGCCCCGGCCGCAGCGTCAAGGCGTGCGTCCTCGCCGCCTCGTAGAAGGTCTTGTACGCCGCGACGCCGGGGGCCGTCGCCAGGGTCGCGTCGACCTCGTTGCCGATGCAGTAGACCGTGAGCGTCACGGCTGGAATCTGCGAGAAGATGAAATCCTGGAGCGCGCTGAAGCGCGAGATCATCGTCGGGTTGTCCCACGCGACCCCGACGAGGTCGGCCGGCACTTCGATCACGTTGGTGTTGATCGGCGCGATCGTGATGCTGTTCTTCAGCCCCATCGCGGGATAGTAGGCGTTCATGGTCGTCAGCAGCGAGCCGTCGTAGACGCCCGGCGCCGTCTCCAGGCTCTTCCACGTCGCGAAGAACGGGACCGACTCGGTGCCGAAGAGCTTGGCCTTGGCGATCGCCGCGTCGTATTTTTTTCCTGCGGCGGCTGGACGTGGATGCCGATGATCCGCGTGCCCTTGGCGACCACGGTGCTGCCGCTGCCACCGCTGCTTCCTCCTCCACCGCCGCAAGCGGCCAGGAGGGCGAGGACCCCGCACAGGTATCGCATGATCTATACATTCCGCGCCGGTCGCTCTCCTTTAGCCAGATTCTCATTGACGGTCCCGCGCCCGCGGCTATCGTGCCCACGTCTGACTGACTTCGTACTTCACTTCGTACTTCTAGCTTCATACTTCGTACTTTCCCTGGAGGCTTCATGGCTGACAGCAAGTTCCTCATGGGCCGGACCATCACGCGCGATGAGTTCCAGCAGATGAAAGCCGCGATGAGCGGCGAGCAGGGCCGGCAGATGGCCGAGGCGATGTCGGCCATGGAGAACGCGTTCGGGGGCGAGCAGGGTCCCGTCGAGACGAAGATTCTCGCCGTGCCGTTCCCCGCCGCGGTTTCGGAGAAGGAGGCCCGCACCGCCCTGGAGCGCGTCCGCTACGGCTACGCCGACACCTGGTTCGGCAAGCTCAAGATCGAGGTCGATCTCTTCTGGGTCCCGAATTCCGAGCTCGTCAAGATCGCGGTTGAGTGGGGCGTCGAGTCCGGAGAATCGCGCTTCGACGAGAAGCAGCTCACCTACACCGGCGAAATCGCCTGCCCCGACGGCGAGGAAGCGGCGGTCGTCAACTCCCTCAGGGCGACAGCGAAAATCTCCACCGCGACGGGCGTGAAGGAGCTCGTCTTCAAGGCCGCCGACATCGGCAAGAACCGCGACGGCTGGACGCTCGTCTCGCTCGAGAAGAACAACCTCTCGCTGCGCCGACCTGCCGGCACCGACGACGCGGTGATCGCCGGCTTCGATTCCGCCGGGCGGCGGCTCGACTGGTCGAGCACCGGCACCCAGGTCGTTCACGCGAGCGGAAAACAGCTCTGGGACCTGGAGTGGGACGACCTGACCGAGGACAAGCTCACGAGCATCTACACCGCGAGCTACCACGGATTCCCGACCGAGGTCCGCGTCGCGATCCCGACGGCGCGCGCCGAAGCGTCCGTCCCGCTCACGGTGGTGCTCGCTCCGAAGAGCGGCGAACCCCCGGCCGGCGTCCGGTTCGCCCGGGCGCGCACTCCGAAGTTCGCCGATCTGACCGAGACGCAGGTGCGCGAGCAGACCGTCGTCCGCTTCAGCCGGAACCAGGCCTCGATGGAGAAGGACCAGCCGACCGTGAAGCTCCATCTGCCGCCGTGCGACAACAGCGCCTATGCGACCGTCGTGTTCGAGGAGTTCCAGCTCAGCGGCGAGAGCGACTTCGCCGGCTTCGAGACCGTCAACGGCGGAACGGACTTTGCCACGTACTCGGCGAGCCGCCGCTTCACCGCGGAAGGCGGCGACATGGCGTTCCCCGGCCTGAAACGCATCCGCGGCGCGGCCACGGTCCGCTATCCGCGCCGCGTCCAGGTGATCCGCGCGAAGAAGGGCGTCGCCGGTCCGCTCACGATTGAAATCGATAACGTCCGCGTCGCCGTCTCCTACGATCCTGAGAAGGCGCCCGGCCTGGAAGAAGGCACCGAGAGCTTCCTTCCCGACGACCTCGACCGCATCGTCGCCCGCCACGAGTCGGGCCTCTACCTGCGCCGGCTGCCGTTCCAGGGGATGCACTCGACCGAGGAGGGCATGCGCCGCGAGTACGAATTCTGGGGTACGCCGTCCGAGGTCGAGGTGCGGCTGCCGTCGGACTACGTCGAGTTCACGGTGGAGATCGACGTGAAGGTGGAGTAGCAACGGACTCCATCGTCCAACGGCCCTCGCGTTCGAGGTCCAAGTCCCCCGTCTCGCATCCGTAGAGCGCGATCGAGACGGCCGTCAGCAGTGCCTTGAACCGCGCGAGGCGCCACGTCGGATCGTCGATCTCGCCGTACTCCGCGCGAAACGCGTCGTGCGCCGACCGCGGCAGGACCGACCACGCAACGGAGAGATCAACAGCGACGTCGCCGCAATGCACGTCGCCCCAGTCGATGACGCCGCCGAGCACGCCGACGTCGTCGACGAGCAAGTGGCGCGAGTAGAGGTCGCCGTGGACCAGCGTCCCCCTCCCCCGCGGCGACGTGCCAGCCGCGTCCTCGATCACCGCCTCGAACCGCGCCGCCGGCTCGTTCAGATCGGCGAGCATCGTCCGGATCTTCGGCGCGCGCGACGCGGCGTCGAGCCGGTTGATGGTGTCGGGCCCCGCGTCAACGTCGAGCCCGTGCAGCGTCCGCAGAAACCTGGCGAGGGGCTTCGCCGTTTCCGTTCGCTGCCGGTCGTCGAGCTTCGCGCGATCAGCGGTGCGTCCCGCGAGGAGGCGATAGCCGGAGAAGGGCCAGCCGAAATCGGGGGATGCGACTCCGATGAATTCCGGCTTCGGCACCGGAAGTGGTACGCGGCCGGTAATCAGCGGAAGGACGCGGCACTCGTTCTCGAGGAACGGCACCGCCATCTGGCGCCGCGGAAACCGGAAGACGTAGTCGCCGTTCACGAGGTAGGCGGTGTTGTCCCAGCCGACGCCGAACGGCTCGACGCGAACGGGGCCGAGGGACGGGAACTGCGCCTCGATCAGCCGCGTCGCCCGCGGGCCGTCGACGGTCTGCTCCGCCTCCCAGGGTCTCGCCATGCGCCGAATGCGACGGTACTCTTCTTCCTCACGTGATTCACGTCACTTTCGTCAACGCCGCCACCGGCGAAGTGCTCGGCGAGGCCGACCTGCCCGACGAGCAGCTTCCGGAGAGCTTCGCCAAGCCGACGACGATGCATCTCCCCGACGGCGACTGGCACGTGGAGCGCGCCGAGCCCCCGGAGTTCAGAGTCGCGGGCTCCCTCCGGCTGACGCTGCGCAAGATCGAATCGATCGATCCCGCGAAGCTGCTCTACTCGCTTCCGACGATCGACAACGCGCTGCCGCCTCTCACCGACGGCGACGCGGACGCGGCGTTCCGCATGCATGAGGACGACTGGCGCCAGGTGGAGCTCGTCGCGCGCCGGTTCAAGGAGGAGATCGAGTCGGAGCTCGCCGCCATCCGCGCCGTTCGTGCGGAGCGGAAGGGCGTCGCGTTCCCGCGGATCCACCTCCGCCGGCGGATTCCGAACCCGCTCGACGGGGTCGTACTGCGCCTGGAGGAGGTGCGGACGGCGTTCAGTGGTGTGGTGCAGGGGCTGACCCTGCGCGACTGCGACGGCGTCATCGACGGCGGCTTCGCGATCGCCATCGAAGGTGGAATCCTCTACGGCCGGGAGGAGCGCGGCCACGTTGCCGTCCTCGGACTGGCTGGAGGCGCCGACGCCGCGACGCTCGCGGCCCTTGCCGGCGCGCACCAGCTCGTCCTCGTCGACTGGTGCGGCGCGACAACGATGACCGCGGACCGTGCGTAGGCCCGGTCTTACGGTCCACGGTCTTACGTTCTTACGTTCCTACTCCGTCGAGATAGCGCGGAGCATCCAGGCCGTCTTCTCGTGCTGCTCCATCAGGCCGGTGAGGAAGTCGGAGGTCCCTGCATCGCCCTGCTTGGCCGTCTCCTCGACGTCGCTGCGCAGCGCGCGGATGATCGTCTCGTGATCGAAGAGGAGGAACGACACCATCTCCTTGGCGCCCACGTGGATGGGATTCTCCTTCAGCCGCGTCGCCTTCAGGAACTCGCCGAGCGTCGCCGGCGTCTTGTGGCCCAGGGCGCGGATGCGCTCCGCGATCTCGTCGATGTTTCCGTCGAGGGTCTCGTACTGCGACTCGAAGAACTTGTGGAGGTCGTTGAAGTGCGGCCCATCGACGTTCCAGTGGTAGTTACGGGTGCGGGTGTAGAGGACGTACTCGTCGGCGAGCAGGGTGGAGAGCAGGTGGACGACGGACTTGCGCTGGTTGTCGGTGAGGCCGATGTTCGTTTTCATGGGTCTGTTTTAGCACCGGCGCGGCCGCGCCGCTAGCAGTCGCAAACGCAGGGATTCCCACGAACGTTCGCTAGAATTGCCGGACGCAGTGCTCGCCCGGACTCGAGTCCGGGAACGCACCACGCAACCGATTGGCCTGCAACATCTTGACGATTTAGTTAAACGGTGCGGCTTCCCATCCGCACTGTTCCTTGAGGGGAGGTCGCCCATGGGTGGGCGGCTTCCAGGTGAGGTTGGTTGCGCAGGCACGAGCGCCTGCGGTGAGCGAGGGACGCGCGGCGTCCCGAGTCGAACCGAAGCTTCCTGCAACAGGTTGCTTCTTACTGCGCGCACAGATACACGAGGTGGACCATGATGAGCTTTGGGAAAACCGGTCTCGCGATCGTCAGCCTGTTCCTCGCCCTGTCGGTCGTCGCCTGCGGTGACGGCGGCGGCGGTGGTGGCGGCGACTCCAGCGGATCGACAACGACCCCGCCTCCTCCCCCACCTCCCCCGCCTCCGCCTCCTCCCCCGCCCGGCGGCAGCGGCACCGGCGGCACCGGCGGCACCGGCGGAACCGCTGGCACCTTCGACAAGGCAACGACCGTGAACGGCATCGCCCGCACCTACCGGCTCTACGTGCCGACTTCGGCGATCACCGCGCAGGGGACCGCACCGGTCAACCTGCTCATCGCCTTCCACGGCGCCGGCGACACGGGCGCGAACTTCATCGCCGCGACCGGCCTGCCGACGACGGCCTCCTCCAACAGCTGGATTCTCGTGGGCGCCGACGGCTATCCCGGGAACGGCGGCGTGCGCGGCTGGTTCCTCTCGACCGGCGAGGGGTGGCCCGGCACCGACGGCTACACCAACAGCTGGCCCAACGACCTGGCGTTCGCGACGAAGATCAGGGACGAGGTCGGAGCGCTCTACGACGTCGACACGAAGAAGGTCTACGCCTGCGGCTTCTCGCGCGGCGCCGGCTTCAACGTGCTGATGGCCAAGGGCTCGGGCAACTCGAACATCCTGTCGGGGACCTGGACGAGCCCGTTCGCCGCCTACGGCGTCGCGGCCGGCTACGACCCGTTCGGGGGAACACTGAGCATGGCGTCCACGACTCCGAAGCGCCCCGTCTGGATGATCCACGGCACGGCCGACGCGGCGGTCCCCTACTCGTCCGGCCAGAGCGCGGCGAGCGCCTTCACGGCGGCGGGCTTCGCGTGCACCTTCACGACGGTGACGGGCGCCCCGCACAACTGGCTCTGGAACGCGGCGTTCGGCCACAGCAACCAGGAGCTCTTCAACTGGTTCATCGCCAACCCCCTTCCGTAATGTCAATGCCTACGAGACGAACGGTTCCTGCGCCCCCCAGGGGAACGAAGCCACGGCGGATTCAAAGGGGGGGAACGAGGGCTGACATCGTACTTCGAACTTCGAACATCGAACTTTCAGCACCCTAGCCTCACCGCCGCGGCGCCCCAAACGCCGCGGCATCTTCCCAAAGCAAGGGCCGGCGCATGCGCGTGCGCCGGCCTTACTTTTTTTACAATGACCGCGTGAAGATCCGCCCCGCCGTTCCCGCCGACGCCGAGGCGTTCCTCGACATCTACGCACCGATCGTGCGCGACACGGCAATCTCGTTCGAGCTGGAACCGCCGACGGCGGACGAACTCCGCGCCCGCATGGCGAAGGCGCACCTCTGGATCGCCGCCGAGGACGACGGCATGCTCGGCTACGCGTACGCGGCACCGTTCCGCGACCGGGCGGCGTATCGTTTCTCGGTGGAAACGACGGTCTACGTCCATGAGCGGGCGCGCCGGCGTGGCGTGGGCCGCGGGCTCTACGCGGAGCTCTTCCGGCAGCTCGCGGAGCGCCGCTTCGTCACGGCGCTCGCCGTGATCACGCTGCCGAATCGGTCGAGCGTCGCGCTGCACGAATCGATGGGATTCAAGCCGGTCGGGGTCTTTCACAACGTTGGATTCAAGTTCGAGACGTGGCACGATACGGGGTGGTGGGAACGGGAGGTGAACGCTTGACCTGCATGACGCTGCTGCTGGCGGTGGTATTCCAGGACGCCGACCCGGTCGAGTTGAAGTGGTCGACGACCAAGGGCACCGCCTGGCACTACGAGGCCAGGCTCGTGATGGGCACGACCATCGACGGCGAGGCGTACGGCGAGAAGCAGGATTCGCTCTTCGGGCTCCGCCTGGAAGTGGACGAGGTTCTCAGCGACGGCCTCTGGCTGAAGGTGACCTACGAGCGCATCCGCTTCTCACTCACAGGGGGCAAGGGCGATTACGAGTACGACTCCGCGGATCCAAAGGAGCCGCTGAAGGACACACGCGCCATGATGCAGGCGGCGCTCGTGGGCGGCTCGTTCCGGCTGAGGCTCAGCGCGCAGGGCCAGGCCGAGGAAGTTGACGGCATGGCGGCGCTCACGAAGGACGCCTTTCCGCGCCTGAAGAAGCGGGGGTTCTCGGCGGACGGGCTCAAGTCGTTCCAGGGCTTCTACACCGACGAGAACGTGAAGAACACCTTCCAGCTTTTCTTCCCTACCCTCGCTCAAGAGAAGACCGCACCCGGGAAGACCTGGAGCCGCGAAGTCACCTTGAAAGACAGCCAGATCGGCGTCATCACCAAGACCACCTCCTACACGTTCAAGGAGCTCCGGAAGGAAAAGAGTGAGGCCGTGATCCAGGGGGAGACCGCCTACCAGGTCGACGCGTCGAAGGCCGAGGATCGCGAGATGGCCGAGAGGATCAAAATGAGCGAGAAGCTCGCCGTCGTGTGGGACGTGACGTCCGGACGGCTCACCTCGCTCGAGACCGTCAGCGCGAAGGCCATGTCGCTCACCGGATCCAAGGTCGTCGTCGAAACCCGCTCGTCGATGACACTGAAGCCGGAGAAATAGGCCATCGCCGAATGAACATCAAGACCGCCGGCGACGGGACCTTCGATCGCGCGATGGCGCATGCCTCCAGGGAAATGAAGGAGATCGCCACCGCGCTGCGGACGCTGATGGCTGACGTGATGCCCGGCGTGACCGAGGTCGCGTGGGTCCAGCAGGGCAACGCAGGCTACGGCGTGGGACCGAGGAAAATGTCGGAGCAGTTCTGTTACATCATGCCGGCATCGAAGCACGTCAATCTCGGGTTCTACTACGGAGCGAGCCTGGACGACCCGGACGCGCTCCTGGAGGGAACCGGCAAAAGCCTTCGCCACGTGAAGGTCCGCTCCGTGGCCGATGCAAAAAGCGCGGCGCTTCGAAAGCTCGTGCAGAAGGCGGCGGTCCATCTTCCGAAGCTGAAGCGTTGATCGGTCGTCCTGGCGCTCTTGGCGTTCTTGGCGGTTCCGCCTCTCCGCGCTCTCTGCGAAGAGCACCGTCGCGCCGCGAAGCAGACCTTGCCTATTTCCCCGGTGTATCGAGCGCCTCGCGCAGCTGCTGCGCCAGCGTCTCGAGCCGGAACGGCTTCTGGAGCACGCGCGATGAGGCCAGCTTCGCGACCTCCTCCGCGTATCCCGTCATGAAGATGATGCGGATCTCGGGGCGCACCTTCACGATCTCCACCGCCAGCTCCGGCCCGGTCATCCCCGGCATCATCACGTCCGACAGCAGCAGGTGAATCGTCCCCTGGTGGTTCGCCGCGACGCGCAGCGCGTCCTCCCCATTCCCCGCCTCGAGGATCTTGTAGCCCTTGCGGCGCAGCTGCATCACGACGACCGAGCGGACTCCCGGCTCGTCCTCGGCCACCAGGATCGTCTCCGACCCGGGCAGCGCCCCCACCCGCGTGGCCGACGCGCTCGCGTCGTCGGGCTCATCCCACGTGCGCGGAAGCCAGACCTCGAACGTCGTGCCCTTGCCGGGCGTGCTCTCGACGAAGATCGAGCCCCCGCTCTGCTTGACGATGCCGTAGACCATCGACAGGCCGAGGCCGGTGCCCTTCCCCTTCTTGCTCGTGAAGAACGGCTCGAAGATCCTCGACATCACGGCCCGATCCATGCCGATGCCCGTGTCGATGACGGAGAAGCAGACATAGGCCCCCGGCTCGACCGGCTGGCCCGCGCGCACGAGCCGCTCCTTCACCGTGATGTTCGCGGTGCGCAGGATGATGCGCCCCCCCTCCGGCATGGCATCGCGCGCGTTGAGCACGAGGTTCATGACGACCTGCTCGAACTGGCCGCGATCGATGCGGACAAAGCCGAGCGACGCATCGAGATCGAGCTCCAGCGTCGTGCGGTCGCCCATGACCCGTTCCAGCATGCGGAACATCTCGTTCACGACGGAGTTGACCTTCGCGACCTTGAGCTGGAACGTCTGGCGCCGTCCGAACGCGAGAAGCTGCCGCGTGAGCCGCGAGGCGCGGTCGGCCTGGCGCCGGATCTCCTTCAAGTTCTCGCGGTTCGCGTCCCCCTCGGGGACCGCGTTCAGCATGATCTCGACGTAGCCGCCGATGGCCGTGAGGATGTTGTTGAAGTCGTGGGCGACGCCGCCCGCCAGGCGGCCGAGCAGCTCGAGCTTCTGGCCGTGCGTGTCGCCCTCTTCCCGCCGCACGACGACGCCGCTCAGCCCGCCGCCGTCGGCCTGCGCCAGCACGAGGACCGTGCGCGGACTGCCCCGGCGCGTCGTGATCGGGACCCGGAACGCCATCGGACGGCCGCTTGACCGCGCGAGCTCCGCGATGATTTCCGCGTCCGGAAGAAGGTCGCCCAGCGGCGTCCCGACAACGTGCGTGGCGGCGTCGAACTCGAACAGCTCGGTGAAGGCGCGATCGACCTGGAGGACCTCCCCGTTCGGGCCCGACTGGAATGTCCCCCCGAAGGGTTCCAGCCCGCTCATCGGAGTGGCCAACTTCCCGATTATACTGGCCTCGCTTGGCCATTGAAGACGACATTCTGGTCGCGGCCATCCTGCGGCTCGACTTCGTCTCCGAGTCGCGCCTCCAGACGCTGCGCCAGTCGCTCGCCGGCCGCACGCTGCGGAAGGCGCTCATCGAGGACGAGCTCCTCACCCCGACCGAGCTGGCGGAGGCGGAGCTCGCCGCCTCGATCCGCAAGCCGACCACCGACGAGGTCGGAACGCGGTTCGGCCGCTACAAGGTCGAGCGCGAGATCGGCCGCGGCAGCTACGCGACGGTCTACCTCGCGCACGACACCGAGCTGAACCGCCCGGTCGCGCTCAAGATCTTCAGCGGTTTCATGGACGTCGAGTCGGAGAGCATGAAGCGGTTCCGGCACGAGGCGGCGATGTCGGCCCGCCTGCATCACCCCGGCATCGCGGCGGTGTACGAGACGGCGGTCGAAAAGGGATTCCCGTACATCGCGATGGAGTACGTCGCCGGCAAGACGCTCACGGAGCTCATCAAGGAATGGACGCCGGGAGGCGCCGAGGCGCGCGTGGCCCGCGTGCGGCTGATCCGCGACGTTGCCCGCGCGGTCCAGTCGGCGCACGAGCAGGGCGTCATCCATCGTGACCTGAAGCCGGGCAACGTGATCGTCGACGCATCGGGCCGCCCCCGGGTCGTCGATTTCGGCCTCGCGAAGGACGCCGCCGTCTACGCGAGCATGACCGCGACCGGGGCCACCGTCGGCACGCCCGCGTACATGTCGCCCGAGCAGGCGCGCGGCGACGCGACGATCGACGCGCGAGCCGACGTCTACGCGCTCGGCGTTCTCCTCTACGAATGCCTGGCGCTCAAGCGCGCCTTCAGCGGCGAGACGATCGCCACCGTCCTGCATCGCGTGCTCGACGAGGAGCCCGAATCGCTCCGCCTCGCCGCCCCGGGCATCGAGCGCGACATCGAGATCATCTGCGCGCACGCGATGGCGAAGGTCCCCGCCGAGCGGTACGCGAGCGCGGCGGATCTCGCGAACGATCTCGACCGCCACCTCGCCGGCGAGCCGGTCCACGCGCGCGCTCCCTCGATGGCCTATCGCGTCGCGAAGTCGGTCCGCCGTCATCGGACCGCGTGGATCGCCGGCACGGTCGTGGGGCTCGTCGCCCTCTCGGCGTTCACCGCCTGGTTCGAACTCTCGCGTCGACGCCAGGGCGATGTGGACGAGAAGCGCGCGCAGGAGCTGCTGCACGCATCGCGCGTTCATGCCGATCGAGGCTCGACCGCGTCGGCGTGGTCCATCCTGCGCGACGTCGAGCGGCGATACGCCCACACCGCCGCGCTGCCGCTCGCGTACCGTGCGATGGTCGACCTCGTCCGCCTCGATGGAGGCCGCGACCACGTGCCGGCCCAGGAGCCCATCCTGCGGCGCCTGCTGGCCGCGGATCCATCGGCCGACGACCGGGCCTGGGCCCATCTCCAGCTCGCGCGGATCTACGAGTCGTGTCAGCAATGGACGGCCGCACGCGAGCACTACGCGAGCGCCACGGGCGACGAGGCGCGACTCGGCGCCGAATGGGCGCAGTACGCGTCACGGCAGGTGCGGGCCGAGGCGGGCCGCGACGTGGCGGCGGCCGGCGACGTCGACGGCGACGGGCGCGACGAGCTCCTCTGCGTCGAGGGCGACGAGCTGCTTCAAATCGGATGGGACGGAGCGCGACTGGCCGTCGAGCGGAAGTGGAAGAACCCCGCGCCCGGCACGGGGCTCCTGCTCGCCGATCTGACCGGCGATGGCCGGCCGGAGCTCGTCGCCTTCCAGGCAGGCGTGAGCGTCTTCGAACTTCCCGGCCTCAAGCGGCTCGCGCACGTCCCGCTGGGCGACGGCGCGCCGTACGGCGGGACCGTGGGCGATCTCGACGGCGACGGAAGGCCGGAGATCGCCGTCATCCGCCATTGGCCGCTGGGCCGACTGTTCGTGGTGAGCTTCGCCGAGGGCTGGAAGGCGTCGGTCGTGGACGTGGACAGCCTGGAATCGTCCGAATCGGACACGCGCGGAGTCGCGATCGCCGATCTCGACGGCGACGGACGCGGCGAGCTCGTCTTCAGCGCGGGCGAATGGACGCGGTATGACGTCACGGTCTACCGGATGGCCGCGGGCGGGCTCGCGCGCATCGCGCGCCGCCAGGTCGGCAACAACGAAGGGCTGGCATGCCTCGACACGGACGGCGACGGGCGTGCCGAGATCTTCACCGCGAAGTACGACATCATCCCCAACGTGCGCCTCTTCGATGACGACCCGACGCTGGGGCCGGTCGGACCGATCGTGCTGCGGCTGGAAGGAACGCGGCTGGCGCAGGAGCTGCTCGATCCGATCGCGTACGGCTCCAGCCCGCGCGTCTTCGCGTCGCGGACGTCGGGACTCGGAGTCGTGGTCGCGTTCGCGAATGACCGCGAGCCGGGCTGGGATCTCTACTTCCATCGCGGCGGAAAACGAATCCGACGGCAGCTGGCGGTGTCGGGAGCGGGCGCGTTCGCGGACCTCGATGGCGACGGCCGCACGGAGATGATCCTGACGGGCGACGGGATCGTGGCGCTCGGGCTCGGGCCGGAGCGCGCGGTGCCGGAGCGCGGGTGGCTCGAGATCGCCGGCGGACTCCGGCAGAAGCGGCTCTATCGCCTCGCGATCGACGCGTATGCGGCGCTGGCGGAGACTCCGCAGGCCGGCGAAGCGTTCGCGGGACAGGCGGCCTGCCTGGCGGAGCTCGGCGACCGGCGCGAAGCGCTGGCAAAGTTCCGGCTCGCCGCCGCGCACGGCTACGAGCCGAAGGATGCGCTCGACGGCCTCCTGCGCAGCGCGGAGCTGCTCGGCGAATGGCCGCTCGCGGCGGAGGCGGCGCGGAAGCTCGGCGACATCGCGCGCGTGGCCGCGCTTGAGCGGCTCGCGGGGTTGAAGCCGGTCTTTGCGCAGGAGTTCTCCGAGGCGCTCGATCCGGCGTGGGACATCCGCGAGCCGCTCGCGTGGCGCCAGCTCGCCGATCCGGCGGTGCTGCGGATGCAGTGGATGCCGGGCGACGCGCCGCTGCGGCTGCCGATGGAATGGGACGGATCATCGCTCCGCCTGCGGTGGTGGCTCCAGCCGCGGAGCATGCGGTACGCCAACCAGCTCGACGTGGTTCTGCGCCATCGCGACAGCGGATGGACCGTGGGGGCGAATACGGAAGTGCACGCCGGCGGCGGTTCGGTCCTCTTCGGCGCGCGGTGCCGGCTTGAGGGCCAGGGGGCGGGCGGCCATCTCGGCGCCATCGCGTGGTCGCGGCTCGACGGCGGCGCGCTCCTCACCGTCGCTTACGTGCAGCACCTGAACCAGTGGGAAGTCTCGATCGACGCGGCGGACGGATCGCGTCTCGGCTGGCACGTGATCCGCGGAGCGACGTCGCCTCCGGCCGGCGCCTACGTGCTCGATTTCCAGGGTCGCGGCGGGCCGCTCCTGATCGCGACGCAGTGCGACCTGCGGCGAATGGAGATCGCGTCATCGCCCGGGGCGGTGGCGGTGAAGGCGGGCGCGACGGACGCCGCGGCGCGCGCGTTGAGCTCCGGCGATTTCGCGGCGGCCGCGAAGGAGTACGAGTCGCGGCGCGACGCCCGCGAAGCGCTGAGGCTGGCCTACGCGCTCGCGATGGCGGGAAACGTCGAGCGTGCGGTGTCGATCCTGTCGGAGCTGAAGACCGCGGGGGGCGCGGCGGAGATGAAGTTCGAATTCCAGGGCCGGGCGGCGACGCGGTGGGAGGCGTCGCTGGTGCGGCTGATGCACGTCGACGAGGCGCTCTGCTGGAAGCTCTGCGCGCTGGGCGGGCTCGCGGAGCCGGAGGAGTACGGCGCGCTCCTGGCGCGGGCGGCGTATCAGCAGCACGTCGATTCCGGGCAGACGGGATGGCGCGAGGCGGTGGCGATGCTGCGGCGGGCAGTGGCGCTGGCGCCGCGCGACGTCCATGCGTGGTACATGCTGGGATTCTGCAGGTACAAGCTCGGCGAGTTCGACGGCGCGCGGACGGCGATGGAGAAGGCGCACGGGATCGACGCGTCGATCGAGCGCGACTACGCCAAGCAGGGCGGACCGGCGATGTTCCTGGCGCGGATTTCGGCGCGGCAGGAGCGGACCGCGGAGGTGCACGCGTGGCTCCAGAAGTCGAGGGCCGCCGGCGGGAACCTGGATATCGCGCGGCACGACCGGCTGATCGGGAAGATGTTCGAGGATGAGCGGTTCCTCCGGGAGTTCGGGGATTGAGGGGAAGTACGAAGCATGATGTATGAAGCACGAAGTGAAGTATGAGAAGTATGAAGTGAACTAGACAGTCAACTGTCTTACGGTCCTACGGTCCTACGGTCTTACGGTCTTACGGTCCTACGGTCTTACGGTCCTACGGTCTTACGGTCTACTTCTTCCCCATCGCCTTCTCGATCTCCTCGATCTCGCGCGGCGCATCCTTCGACAGGCGCTCGAACCCCTCCTCGGTCACGAGGTACATGTCCTCGATCCGGATCCCCCACTTCTGGTCCTTGTCGTACCAGCCCGGCTCGATCGTGATCACCATCCCCGGCTCCATCTTCGTGTCGCCCGCGCCGCTGTCGTGGACGTAGAGCCCGACGAAATGACCCAAGCCGTGCCGCACCGTCTTGTCGGCGGAGTGCGAGTAGGCCCACTTCGTCTGACCCGAGTCTTCGAAGACCTTCGCCGCCGCCGCGTGCAATTCCCGCAGCGTCACGCCGGGCTTCAGGATCTTCTCCGCCGCCGTCTGCGCATCGCGGACGAGCTGGTACTTCGCCGCCTGCTCCTTCGAGAACTTCCCGCTCGTCGGGAACGTCCGCGTCACGTCGGCAACGTAGCCCTTGTAGGCCGATCCGCAGTCGTTGACCATCAGCGTGTCGGCCGCGATCTCCTCCTTGTTCGCGCTGTAGTGGAGCACGCAGCCGTTGATGCCGGAGCCGCAGATGTAGCCGTACCCGGGCGGCGCGCCCTCTTTCTTGAACTCCTCCTCGTAGATCTTCTGGATGTCGCGCTCGTTCAGGCCGGGCTTGAGCGCCATCATCGCCTTCACGTGCGCGCGGCACGAAAGCTGGGTCGAGTAGCGCACGAGCGCCTGCTCGACCTTCGACTTGATCAGCCGCAGCCGCGTCAGCGCCTTGTCCAGCACGGCACCCTCGACCTTCGGCGCGTGCTTCTTGACCACGTCCAGGTTCGCCTGCTTCAGCTTCGTGTAGACCTTCTCCGCTTTCGGGAGCGCGTCCGCCGCCCACGCTTCGAAGGTGTCGCGCGCGACGGCGTCCTTCACGCCGGCCTTCTCCGCGGCCTTCACGTCTTTCGCGAAGAGCGTGACCTTCTTGTCGGCGGGCGAGAAGACGACGATGGCGTCGTCCTCGTGGTAGTTGAGGAGGTACTTGAAGTCGTAGCTGCCGGCGCCGCTGAGCGGGCCGGAGTCGAGGATCGAGACCCCGTCGGCGAGCCGCTCCATGAGGCGCGCTCGTCGCGCGGCGAACTCGTCGGCCGTGATATCGGGCTTCGCGTCTTGGGCGAAGAGGACGAGGAGCAGTGCGGCGATTCTCATGGGGCCTCCGTGTGTGTTCACAGTCTATCGAAACGGTTAGACTGGCCGGCCATGCGCACGATCATTGCGGCGCTTCCCCTGGTCCTCCTTGCGGCCTGCCACGGCGACCGCCCTGCCACGGCGTCTCGCCCGCCGGTGGCGGCCGAACTCATGCCGGTCAGCACGGTCATCGCCCGCGATCTTGGCTTCGCCGGCGGGTCCGATGTCACCGGCAAGGTGACCTGGAAAGGCGAGAAAATGAAGGCCAAGAAGATAAAGATGATGGCCGACCCGTATTGCGAGACGGTGTACCCCCAGGGCGTACTGAGCGAGGAGTTCGTAATCGGCGCGGCGGGCGAAGTCCAGTGGGCGTTCGTCCACGTGACGAACATGGAGACGAAGTCGGAAGCGCCGAAGGAGGCGGTCACCCTGCTCCAGGAGGGGTGCCTCTTCAAGCCCCACGTCTTCGGCGTGATTGTCGGCCAGACGGTGACGATCAAGAACGCCGACGACACGAACCACAATATTCACGTCGTGCCTGCGGCGAACAACGAGATCAACTTCGCCCAGGCGAAGAAGGGCCAAGCGAGCGACAAGAGCTTCACCGCCGCCGAGATGGCGATAAAGATCAAGTGCGACGTCCATCCGTGGATGAGCGGCTGGGTGCACGTGATGACCCATCCGTACTTCAGCGTCACCGCGGCGGACGGCACGTTCAAGATCAGCGGCCTGCCGGCGGGCAAGTGGAAGATCGTCGCGTGGCACGAATCGCTCGAGGGGTCAAAGGAAGTCGAGGTCGAGGTCGACGGCAAGGGGCCGAAAGCCGACGTCGCCTTCGAGCTCAACGCGAAGAAGGCGAGGTAGCTCTCGGCGTCGTCACTCGGTGCCCGTCTATAATGGCCCCGTGGCTTCCAAAGACCCCGCACCCCCTCGCCGCTTCTTCCCTTCCACGATCTGGACCGACGTCCTCGGCGCGGGCGACCGCACCCAGCCCGACCACCGCACGCGCCTCGAAGCGCTGATGCGCACCTACTGGACCCCCGTCTTCGCCTACATCCGCACCGCCTGGAGCAAGCAGCCGGCCGATGCCTCCGACCTCACCCAGGCCTTCTTCGTTCACCTGCTCGAGAAGGACTACCTCGCGCGCCTCACTCCCGGCCTCGGCTCGTTCCGCGGCTACCTCAAGCGCGCGCTCCGCAATTTCCTCATCGACGCCGAACGCAGCGCCGCCGCGCGACGGCCCACCCGGACGCTCCTGAGCATGGAGTCCTCCGAGTTGGACCGCATCGCCCCCGCCGCCCCCGACGAAACGCCCGACCACGTGTACGACCGCGAATGGTCCCGCCGCCTCCTCGACGCCGCGATCGAGGACCTCCGCGCCACGCTCGAAGCATCGGGACGGTCGCTCTACTTCGAGGTCTTCAAGAGCTACTTTCTCCAGGGCGCCGGCACGACCTCGTCGAAGCTGTCGCGCACCGATGAACAAGGACCGACCTACGACGACGTCGCCAGGCGCCTCAAGATCAAGGAGGCCGACGTACGCAATCACCTCCACGCCTGCCGGAAGCTGCTCAAGGAGAGCCTCCGGCGCCTCGTCCGCGACTACGTCGAGAGTGACGACGAGGTAGAATCCGAGCTCGAAGAGATGTTGAAGAAGGGCTGATGGTTGACGACCACGACCGGCTCCGCAAGTTCCTCGATCAAACGACGGACGACGTCGAACTCGTGCCGCAGGAGACGGTCCTGCCGGTCAGCGGCAAGCTCGGGAAGTACCTCCTCAAGCGCGAGCTCGGCCGCGGCGGCATGGCGATCGTCTACGAGGCCGAGGATCCCGAGCTCAAGCGCCGCGTCGCGCTGAAAGTCCTGCGCGAAGCGTCGACCGCCCCCGCCGTGATCCAGCGGTTCCACCGCGAAGCCGCGATCGCCGCGCAGCTCCAGCATCCCAACATCGTCGCCATCCACGAAGTCGGGATGACGAAGGACGAGGCCGGCCACGCGACGCACTTCATCGCGATGGACCTCGTCGAAGGCCGCACGCTCTCCGACGTCTTCGGCGATCCGCGGGTTGCCCGCGACGAGAAGCTGCGCATGCTCGAGGACATCGCTCGCGCCGCCGCCTACGCGCACTCGAAGGGCGTGATTCACCGCGACCTGAAGCCGGGCAACGTGCTCGTCGCTCCCGACGGCCGGGCGCTGCTGACCGACTTCGGCCTCGCTCACGCCGGCGCGTTCCAGACGAAGCTGACGCAGACGCGCGCCGTCATGGGCACGCCGCACTACATGTCGCCCGAGCAGGTCGCCGGCCGCACGAACGAAATCGACGAGCGTGCCGACGTCTACGCGCTCGGTGTCATGCTCTACGAGCTCATGACCGGCCGCCCGCCGTTCGAAGCCGACACCCCCGCCGGCGTCTACTACCGCATCCTCGAGGAGGAGCCGGCCCGCCCGAGCCGCGTCACGGGCGAGCGCCATGTCGATCTCGAACTCGTCTGCCTCAAGTCGATGGCGAAGGACCGCGGCCAGCGCTACGCCGACGCGCTCGCGTTCGCCGACGACCTGCATCGCTGCCGCAAGGGTGAGCCGGTCCTCGCCCGCCCCCCGAGCCTCCTCTACCGTCTCCGCAAGGGGCTCGCGAAGCGGAAGGCCATCCTCGTGACGGTCGCGGTCGCCGCGGTCATCATGGGAGGCATCCTCGTCGTCATCCGCTACTCGCAGTTCCGGTCGGCAAAGGACGAGGCGATGCACGCGTTCGCCGCGAAGGACTGGCGCACGGCCCGCGACGCGTCGCGCCGCGCGCTCTCCATGCGACAGGACGAGACGCTCGCCCTGGTCGCCCGCGAATGCGACCAGGAGATCTACCGGCAGGACGAGGAACAGCGGAAGAAGGTGGACGAGGCGGACGCCTACAAGCGGTTCAAGGAGCGGCTCGCCCCTGTCGAGACGCTCATCAAGGAGACACGCGCCTACTTCTACGCCAGGCAGATCAACATCCGCGAGAAGCTCGACAAGGTCGAGCGCGCGCTGGCCGTCCTCGAGGAGGACGCGAAGGAGCCGGCCATCGAGAAGCAGCCCGAGATCTGGGCGCTCATCGGAACCGGCCGTTACTTCACGGGCGAATGGACCAAGGCCGAGGAGTCGTTCCTCAGGGCACTCGAACTCGGCTCGAAGGACGGATGGGTGCACTACTACCTCGGCCGCGTCTTTCTCGACAAGTCGATGGTCTCGCGCCTTGTCATGAACGCGGCGCCCGAGGAGGAGAACCTCACGGCGCGCAAGCTCAGCGAAAGGGGCGCTGCCGAGATGGTGCTCTCGCTGGCGGCCGGCGCAGGCGCCGAGGAAGTCGACCGGAAAGTGATCGAGGCCTATCTCGAGCTCGCGAAGCGCGACGAAGCGCTGGCGAAGCACGATGACGTCATGGCCCGGAAGAACGACGCCGACGTGCTACGCATCTGCGAGGAGGGGCTCCAGAAGTTCCCCGGGGTCCTGGGCACCGAGGAGTTCTGGAACCTGCGTGGATGGGTCTGGGGCAACGACCGCGCCCGGCAGGAAGAGTGCTACACGGAGGCCTTGAAGATCCGTCCGCACGACGCCTTCGCCCACTTCATGCGGGCGATCACGCGCATGATGCAGAACAACACCGACGGGGCGCTCGAGGACCTGGGCGAATGCATCGCCGTCAACCCGCACCTCGAGTCGGCGTACATCAATCGCGGCTCCATCCTCGTCAACCGCGGCAAGTACGACGAGGGGATCGCCGACTTCAACGCCGGCATCCGCCTCAACCCCTACGAGGCCGCGTTCTATGCCAATCGCGGCAAGGCCCTGCTTCTTAAGGGCGACGTCGAAGGGGCCATGCGCGACATGAACGAGGCGGTCCACCTGGCGCCGACGATGTGCATGGCGTGGCAGTTCCGGGGCGTGGTGCGCCAGCGGCTCGGCGACTGGAAAGGCGCCTACTCCGATTACAACGAGGCGTCGCGGCTCAACCCGCGCATTCCCGAGCCGTACGTCGATCGCGGCAACATCCTCCGCGCGCAGGGCAAGTTCGACGATGCCATCCGCGAGTACGAGATGGCGCTCAAGGTGACGCCGAAAGACTGGAAGCACCGCCCGCTGGTGCTGAAGCTCATCGAGGCATGCCGGGCCGGCCGCGCGGAAGACCGTTGACCGTTGACCGTTGACCGTAAACCGTGGCGAAGCTACGGCGCTCGACGTTTGCCACACCAACTCGCGGCATCGGCAATCATCAGGAAGAGCTGGGCGTTGATGTGGTCGTAGTCGTCGCTCAGCTTCGCCGCGATCTCTGCCGTGATGTAGCGATACTGACCCGCGAACTTGATCCAGACGCGAGTCTCCGAGGCCTCTCCCGCCGACTCCATTAGCTTGGCGATGAACCACGCCTGGTAGTCACGCTTGCGCCAAGCTTCGGCGATGTTCGCGCCAACGGACCGCGATGAGGCAAGAACCTGCGCCGTCATTCCGTACCACTCCTCCGCAGGCCATCGTCGCGTCATGTCGTAGATGCGATTCGCTGCATCGAAGGCCAGCCGGAACACCCTCAGTTCATCGAAGTTCTTCACTACTTCCATGCTTAGGTGTGCGCCGAACTCGAAAAAGTGGTATCGAAATCGGCGTGTTTTTTGCAAGTCATTGGACCGCAAGGAGAAAAAGACGAACTATTTTCGTTTCTCCGGCACCGGTCCTTCGGTCTGCGGTCGACGGTCCTCCGGTCGACGGTCCCCGGTCCGCGGTCTTTCGGTCTGCGGTCGACGGTCCTACGGTCCCCGGTCCCCGGTCCCCGGTGCTTCGGTCTCCGGTCCACGGTCCTCCGGTCCACGGTCCCCGGTCTACGGTCCCCGGTCCCCACTGTCCTCGGCTTGCGGTCTCATTTTGGAGTGACCACAATCTTCGCACGGTAGACCAACCCCTTGTCTTCGCGGGCGCGAAAGCTGTCGAGTACCACATCGGTGCTTTCATCCACCTTCCCCTTGAACAGCTCCTTGCCTCCGCTCGTGATCGTCAGCGGCTTCGCGAGATCGTGAAGCGTCTCGTCGACGTAAATCGTCAGCTTCTCCACGTCCTTCGCCGACACCTCGATGACGTTCTTCGCCTTCACCTCGGCAACGATGCGCGCCCCGGCCGCTCCGTCGACCTTCACCCACCACGCGCTCGAGGCATAGTCGCCGGCGGAGATGAACGTGATCTTCTTCGGATGAGCGGTGCGCTTCTTCTCCTTCATCCACGGAGCGATGCCTTTCATGAGGCTTCCGCCGACGTCAAGCCCATGGCCCGCACCCGGAACCTCGACGTAGACGCACTCGGCTCCGAACGCCTTCATGTCGTCGCGTGTCTGGCGGTCGAAGCGGCACGGCACCACCGAATCGGCGTCACCGTGGCAGAGGTAGACCGGAAGCCCCTTGCCGTTCTCGACGAGCGGCCGGATCTTCGGATCGCCGCCCGTGCCGGCGTACTCCGTGTACGACAGTCCGCCCGCGAACGCGACGATCGCCGCGAAGCGATCGGGATATCGGAAGCCGATCCGCTGCGTCCCGAAGCCCCCCATCGAGTAGCCGCTCACGTAGATCCGGTCGTCGTCGACGGGGTAGGTGCGGCGCACTTCGCGGAGCAGGGCGAAGACAATGCTCCCCGGCCTGATGCACCAGGAGAGCGGGTCGCCGCCGGCGGGGTCGTCTTCGGCGCGGCCTTCGCCCGCCATCTTCACGCCGCTCGGCGCGGCGAGGATGCAGTTGTTGGCCGTCGCAAAGGCCTCGTACCAGCGGCCCTGGAGCGCCTTCCGCGCGTCGCCTCCCATGCCATGCAGGAGGAGGATGACGCCCGCCGGCTTCGTCACTTTCGCCGGCGCCCAGATGATGCAGTCGCTCTCCGTGCCGTAGGCGTCTTTCAGCTTGAGGGTCGTCTCCCCCGCCTTGCCGATGGCCCCCGGCCGTCCTGCGCGCAGGATTTCCGCGACTCTCGCCGGCGTGAACCGGGCGAGCGCCGATTTCGCCTTCGCGAGATCACCGTCGGCGACGTACGCATCGGCCGCCGCCCAGATGATCTCGGCGTCGCCGAGGGGGGCGAAGGGGAGGAGGAGAAAGAGGGGAAGGAGTTTGAGCATGACTATCTGAACAGCACCGGACGCGGGTTCGGGCAGGGTTACTGGGGAGTCGAACTACTTCCCAAACCGGCAGCCGACCTGGTGCCAGCCTTCCGTCGTCTCCGACGGGGCCACCCACATGACGCGGCCGGGGATTTTCTGGGCCGGCGCGAAGCGGGACTTGGGAAGTTCGATGGTGAGAATGTCACCGAGCGTCACGGCGTGCTCGACTTCGAAGAGGACGCCGCTGCGGCTGATGTCGGTGAGGAGTGCGATCAGCTCGACGCCGTCGCGCGTCACGCGCATGACGCTCCGCTGCTCCACCCTCGGATGAACCCTGCGTTCTGAGCCGGTCATCATATGTGCCCCAACGAGATTAGAAGCCGCCCGCCGCTGTCAGTTACAGACAATCCGCTGAACGGGTTGCGACAAAGCTATTTCGCATTCTCATAGGCCGCCCGTGCCCACGTCCGCCACCGCAGGTCGAACTCCTCCAGCGTCCAGCCGAGGATGGCCTGGATCGACTTCTCGCCGTTGTCCTTCTGGATCTTCACGTCCGCAAGGAACTTCACGAGCTTCTCCTTGTGCTCGATCATCAGGAAGTCGAGCAGGCTCCAGGCCTTGATGGCCTCGTCGCCGTCGAACTCCGACCACTTCGTGCACTTCAGCACGCCGTCGATCGCCGGGTCCTTCCCCTCGGCGAGCCACGTCTTGATGATGATACCCCAGTTCTTCGGGTCACGCTTGTTGCGCCCGCCGCCGCCGCCGCCGGTGCCGGCCATGTCGACGCAGGCCCAGATCGCCGTGTCCTCGATGGCGTTCGTGAACCAGAGCGCCCCGCCCTCGAGCAGCCACAGCGCCTTGCCGCCCGACATCGCGCCCATCATCGCCTGCGCCGGGTAGTGCACGACGAAGTCCTGCTGGCTCGACACCGGCCGCGTGCCGACGTACGACTCGTGGCGCGGATAGCCGCCCCACCCCGACTGCTTCTTCGAGAACTCCTTCTGCTCCGCCGTCCCCTTGTGGTAGGTGTCGATGTACTTGTCGTGCTCGGTCTTGTCCTTGAGCAGGATGATGTCGTACTTCTCCTTCAGCAGCTCCTTCGCGCCGAAGACCTTGTGGAACATCGCGAAGCAGTGTTCGGCGCGCTGCACAAGGTCGGCGAGCGCCTTCGTGTCCAGGCAGCTCGACTCGAGGAGGAAGTGGTCGCTCGCGCGCCGCGTGAACGTGACGGCGAGCTTCTCGGCGACCTCCGATTTCCCGGCGTCCTCCGCGCCCTGCGGCGCCTTGGTGATGTCGGCGATCTCCGCCCGCAGCGCCTTCTCGGCCGGCAGCATCCAGATCCCGCCGTTGAGTTCGCAGCCGAGTTTCTTCCGCGCCGCCTCGTAGCCCGGCGCGAACTCGACGGCGCGCCGCCACGCGGCCTCGGCCTCCGGCTTCATCCCCGCCTTGTCGGCGAGGTTGCCGATCGCCGTCCACTCGGCCCCGATCGCGCGCTCGGCCTCCGCGAGCCTCTTCAGGTAGTCGGCGCGGATCTTGGCGAGCTCCTCGTCCTTCTTCTTCTCGTTGTCGAACCGGACTTTCGAGTCGGGGTCGCGCTCCCAGCCGCCGCCTTCATTTCTCCGCTCGCCGAGGAGCTTCCGCGCCTCCTCGTGACCGGGGCAGGCGAAGACCGCGCGCAGGAACTCGCCGCGAGCCCAGGCATGCTGGTCCCTATCGGCGAGGTATTTTCCGACGCCGATCAGCTTTCCCGCGGTGAACTTCGGCGCGCCCTCGACGCGGGCGCGGTACTCGGCCGCCGGGTCCGGGTCCTGCGCCAGCAGGGGGAGGAGTCCCAGGAGAAGAAATCGCATCATTTGTAATACGCCCCGGCACGGGGGTCGGAGCGGATTCCCCCTTGATTTCGGCGATGAACCGGCTCGGCACGCACCCCTCGCGCCGCCCGTACTTCGCCCGCGTCTTTGCGCGCAGGATCGTCAGGTGGCGCATCGCCCGCGTCACGCCGACGTACATCAGCCGACGCTCCTCCTCGACCGTGTCCTCCGCGATCGACCGCGCGTGCGGCAGCAGCCCTTCCTCGACGCCGACGAGAAAGACGCGCGGGAACTCGAGGCCCTTGGCCGAGTGCAGCGTCATCAGCGTGACGCGGTCGCGCGGACCCTCGTCCTTGCCGTCGTCGGTCGCCTCCTCCGCCGAGAGCGTCAGCTCCTCGAGGAAGCCGTCCAACGTCGGCCCGGGGGTGCGGCGCACATAATTCTCGGCGATGGCGAGCACTTCCTCGACCGCCGCGGTGCGAGACTGCCGCGCCACCGCCTCTTCGTAGCATCGCTCGATCTCCGCCCCGTAGTTCACCGCCACGAGCATCTCGCGCAGGGCCTGCACGATCCCGGACTCCCCCGCCCGCTTCGCCATCGACGCCATCGTCCGGCGGAACTCATGCACCGGCTCGACCGTGTCCCTGTCGAACGCCGCCCCGGCCGAGATCCCGAGCTTCGTCGCCTTGTCGACCACCTTCTCGACCGTCGCCTTCCCGACGCCGCGCGGCGGCACGTTGATGACGCGCAGGAGCGACGCCTCGTCGTCCGGATTGGCCATCAGCCTCACGTACGCCAGCACGTCGCGCACTTCCTTCCGGTCGAAGAACGACATGCCGCCGACGAGATCGTACGGGACGCGCGCCGCGCGCAGGTGCGCTTCGAACGGCCTCGGCTGCACCGCCGTCCGGAAGAGCACGGCGTAGTCGCCGAACCCGGCGCGGCGCATCCGGACTTCCTGGACGATCTCCTGGACGACGAACTCGGCCTCGTGCTCCTCGTCGACGCACTCGAGGATGCGGACCGGCTCGCCGCTCCCGCACGCCGCCTTCAGCGTCTTCTCATGGCGCGCCGCGTTGTTGCGGATGACGGCGTTCGCCGCGGCGAGGATCTGCTCCGTCGACCGGTAGTTCGTCTCGAGCCGGATCACCACCGCCTTCGGGAAGTCCTTCTCGAAGTGGAGGATCTTCTTCACGTCCGCGCCGCGCCAGCCGTAGATCGACTGGTCGTCGTCGCCGACGACGCAGACGTTGCGCGCTTTTCCCGCGAGCAGGCGCAGGATCTCGTACTGCGGGCCGTTGGTGTCCTGGTACTCGTCGACCATCAGGTAGCGGTACCGCTCCTGGAGCTTCCTGCGGACGCCGTCGTTCGTCGCGAGGAGCTTCCCAACGAACAGCAGGAGGTCGTCAAAGTCGACGACGCGGGAGCGGCGCAGGGCGCCCTCGTAGCCCTTGTAAGCGCGGGCGATGAGCTCGTCGTAGTCGTCCACGGCCGCGTCGAGGGCCTGTTCCGGGGTCACGAGCCTGCTCTTGAAGAGCGAGATGCGCGAGAGCGCGGCGCGCGGATGCACGGCCGCCTCGGCAATCCGCAGCTCCCGCAGCGCCGATTTCACGGCCGTCGCCTGGTCGGCGTCGTCGCAAATCGTGAATCGCGGATGGAGGCCGACGAGCTCCGCGTGCTGGCGGAGGATGCGGACGCAGAACGAATGGAACGTGCAGATCGTCGACTCTTTCGCGGTCGGCCCGGCGCGCCCGCGCATCTCGCGGGCGGCCTTGTTGGTGAAGGTGACCGCGAGGATCGAGCGGGCGGGAACGCCTTTCGAAATCAGGTGCGCGATGCGGCGGGTGATGACGCGCGTCTTGCCCGAGCCGGCGCCGGCGAGGACGAGGACCGGGCCCTCGGTCGTGAGGACGGCGCGCTGCTGCTCTGGATTCAGTCCGTCCAAGATCCCCACGGGGCGCGGATGATACCGCAGATCCCCCGCGGCATCACTATTCGCCCGCCCGCCGCCGAAGTTCCGGAAGCACGGCGTGGACGCGCTCGCGGATCTGCGCGTTGCCGGTCTGTTCCACCTTCTCGAAATCGGCGAGCGCCTCCTTCCAGCGCGACAGCTTGATGCAGGAGGCGCCGCGCATGTAGCGCGCGATCTCGTCGGACGCGTCCTTTTCGAGGACGCGTGTGAAATCGACGATCGCGGCTTCGAAGGCCCCCGTCTCGAACCGCAGCGTGCCGCGGCCGCGAAGCGCGCCGGCATGATCCGGGTCGCGGTCGAGCACGTCCGCGAAATCGACCTCCGCCTCGGGAATCCGCCGCAGCACGCACAGACATTGCGCGCGGCTCACGCGCGCCGAATGGAATGACGGATCGGCGTCGAGCGCCTTGGCATACCAGTCGATCGCCTCCTGCGGCGATCCCGCGGAGCGCCCCATCTCCTCGAGGCCCGGCGCGCACTTCGGATCGACCTCGACCGACTTGCGGAAATCCGCCACCGCGCCGGCGCGGTCGCCGAGGTCGCGCTTCGCCTGGCCGCGATTGACGTAGGCCATGGCGGACGCGGCGTCGATCGCGAGCGCCACGTCGCACTGCCGCAGCGCCTCGCCCGGATCGCCCCGCTGCAGGTGGACGCGCGCAATATTGAGGACCGCACGGATCTCGCCAGGATCGTACGTGAGCGCCGTCTCGTAGGCCTTGAGCGCTTTCGGGAAGTCGCCGCGCCGCGCCCACACGTTGCCGATGTTGAGATGAAGCTGGGCGTAGGTCGGGGCGAGCTTCAGCGCGGTGTCGTAGACCGCCATCGCCTCGTCGTCGCGGCGGGCCAGGTGAAGCAGGTGGCCGAGCGCGAGCCGGGCAACGACCTGGCGCGGGTTGAGATCGATCGCCTTGCGCAGGTCCGCCATGCCATCGACGGCGCGGCCCTGCGTGGTCCGCGCGATGCCCCGCTGGAGCCACGCGCGATCCCACTTGCGCCGCCACCGGATCGCTTCGGAGAACGAGGCTTCAGCGGCGGCCGCGTCGCTGGTCAGCAGCACGGTCCCCATCAGCCAGTGGCCGAGTTCCTTGCGCCGCGCGCGGGCAAGGAACGCTTCACACCGCTCCTTTGCGTCGGGCCGGCCTTCGACGACCGCGACCAGTGCCTCCGCGCAGAGCGCATCCTCGTCGCCCAGCCCCGCCGCGCGCGCGCCGTCGAGGTCGGCCCTCGCCGCCTTGCGCGCCTCCTCGGTCCGGCGCAGCTCCCGCCGGTTCGGCTCCTCATGCATGACGTCGTAGAGCCGTTCGAGGCGGAGCCGGCCGCGGTCGAGCAGGGCCGCCTTGACGCCGAGGGCGGCGGCCCGCGTGAAGTCGGCCTCGGCGCCGGCCTCGTCGCCCGCGAGCGCCTTCAGCCGACCGCGCAGGTAGACGGCTTCCTCGTGGTCGCGGAAGATCGCCAGCGCCGCGTCGCACGACTCGATCCCGCGCTGCGCCAGCATGGCGAGATCGTCCATCGGCGCCTGGTCGTTGTAGAGCGAGACCAGCGCGTCTTCGTAGGCCTTCCTGGCAGGGTCGAGCGCGCGGTCGGCGTCGCGACGCTTTGAGATCGGCGCGCTGGTCCGCACGTACGCGACCCAGCCGGCGCCCGCCGCGACCGCGAGCAGAACGGCCAGGATGGCCGTGCGATAGCGGCCCGCCCGCCGCACGAGCATCGTGATCGTGCCGACGGGACGCGCGTGAATCGGCTCGCCCGCGAGCCAGCGGCCGAGATCCGCCGCGACCTCGGCAGCCGTCGCGGTGCGTCGGCGCTTCTCCTTCTCCATCGCCTTGAGCGCGATCGTCTCGAGGTCGCGCGGGGCCCGTGGATTGAGCGACCGCGCCGGCGGCGGCTCGCTGGCCGTGATCCGGTGGAAGACCTCCATCACCGACCCGCCGATGAACGGCACCGACCCCGACACGGCCTCGTAGACCATCACGCCCAGCGCCCACACGTCGCTCTGCGCGTCGATGTCGTGCACGTGTCCCATCGCCTGTTCGGGCGCCATGTAGACCGGCGTGCCGAGCTGGGCGCCCGTGCGCGTCAGCGCCTCCGCGGAATCGGACAGGTGGGCCAGCCCGAAGTCGCTGACCCGCGGCTCGCCCGCCGCGTCGACCAGGATGTTCTGCGGCTTCAAGTCGCGGTGGACGACACCGTGCTCATGCGCATGCTGGATGGCGAGCGCGACCTTGCGGAGCGCCTCGATTCTCTTGCGGAGGTCCCACTCGTGGAACGCATCCGCCAGCGTGCGGCCTTCGACGAGCTCCATGACGATGAACGGCCGGCCGCCGTCCTCGCCCGCGTCGTGGACCTGCACGATGTTGGGATGGGAAAGCCGCGCGGCGGCAGCGGCCTCGCGGGAGAAGCGCTTGAGCACGTGCGCGCCCAGGCTCTTTTCGTCCAGGAGCAGCTTCATCGCGACGAAGCGGTCGAGCTGCCGGTCGCGCGCCCGGTAGACGACGGCCATCGCGCCGCGGCCGAGCTCCTCGAGCCGCTCGTAGCGCGACGCCGCGCGCTCCTTCTCGTGGTCGCGCAGGCCGCCGAGCGCTCCGTCGGCGTCATGACCCGAAGAGGGCATTCCATTCCTCCTCGAGCTCCTCCTCGCTCGCCGTCGTCTCGGCCAGTTCCGCGCGGATTTCCTGGCGGAGCTCCTCTCGAAACGCGAAGAGGTGGTTCCGGACGTCGCCGGCCTTGATGCCCAGGCGCGCCGCGAGCTCGTCGTACGTCGGCTTCTCGTCGGCGAGGTCGTAGCCCTCGAAGACGCTCACCGGCGTCTGGCGGCGGGCGGCGAGCATCCGCTCCTTCACGCGCGCGATGCAGGTGTTCACGACTGTCGTCTTCCACGCGCGGTCGAAGATCATGTCCGGATCGCCAGCGTCGGCAACGTCGTCCGGGATGATGACGATCGTGGCCGCGCCGCCGCGCTTGAGGCGCCCGAGAGCCTCCTCCTGGTGCGAGACGAATCGGCGCAGGAGCGTCTTGAGGTAGGCACGGAAGCCGCCCTTCGCCGGCTCGTAGCGGCTGAGCGCGCCGCCCTCGAGGAGCCACGCGAAGAACGCCTGCGCCAGGTCCTTCGCGTCCTCGTTCGACTTCGACCACGCCACCCGCGCGTACCGGTAGACCGGCTTCCAGTACCGGCGGCAGAGCGTTTCCAGGGCGTCGCCGCGCGCCTCGCGCATCCGCGAGACCATCCCCCAGGTCGTCACGGGGAATTCCCCGCGGCCGCCGCCGAGGCTGGTATCCGCGGGTTTTTTCATTTTCTGACCAAACACTCCGGCGCCGGCACGGAACTGGGATCAGCCTGATCGATTCTATCCGACCGGAGGCAAGCCATGGGACGACCGGTGACGTACGGCGACCGCTGCGGACGCCAGCAGCGGACCGGCGCCTGCGAGGGGTGCGCGTCCGAGGTGAGCTTCGCGATCGAGGACGTCTTCAAGGAGATACTCGAATGAGAACGACGGCGATCCTCGGTTTCGTACTGGTGGCGCTGACGGCTCTCTGCCGCCCGGCGCCGCCCAGGCCGGCGGTGAAGCCGGCGCCATCCGCGACACCACGGGCTGCCGGGCCGGTCGTGGTGTCGGTTGTCGCGACGGCTGCATCCAGCGGCGATCGGCCGAACGACGAGATCGACCGCGTCGTCGACTGCCGCTCGGTGCCGGAACTCATCGCGCGGCTGGCGGAAGACCCGCCCGAGGCCGTCGCCATCGCGGCGATCATCGCGCTCGGACGGTGCGGCGACCCCGCGGCGCTCTCCGCGCTCCGCGCCGAAGTGAACCCTGCCCATCCGTTCCGCGCCGCGCAGGCGATCGAGGCGATCTGCGCGATCGGGGAGGCGGCCATCGCCTCGCAGCTCGCCGATGAGCTGCTGCGGCTCGAAGCGCTTGTCAACGCCGACCCGGTTTATCACTCCGCGGCCGTCGCGAAGGGAGTGCGCATCGACGACATCGTGGCGGAGCTCGCCGAGGACGGGCCGGCCGGCCGCGTTCGCGAGCAGGCCGCGCAGTGGATGGAGCAGCGCAACCAGCACCGGGATCACCGTCCCTGTGGAAAGGAGCAGCCGTGAAGATCATCGCCACGATCGGGATCGTCGTCGCCGCCGCCGGCGGCGCCATCGCGCAGGACTTCAACTGGCCCGTCTCCGGCAGCTACACGCAAGGCTTCTTCGACACGTTCAGCGGCCAGGACGCCGGTACTTACTACGATTCGAACAACGCGCAGCAGTACTTCGCCGGCTACTACTCGACCGGCACGAAGCTGCACCGCGCGATCGACATCGGCTGCGCGACGGGCACACCGGTGAAGGCGTCGCGGGCAGGAGTCGTCGCCACGTACGGCAGCACGAGCCACTTCTACGGCTACTACGTGATCATCGACCACGGCAGCGGCTACTTCACGCTCTACGCCCACCTGTCGAGCTTCGCGGTCTCGAACGGCACGAGCGTCTCCACCGGCCAGGTCGTCGCCTATTCGGGCGCGACGGGCAACGTGACCGGCCCGCACGTCCATTTCGAAATCCGCCACTCGGGCAATTCGACCTCCTTCGCGCCGTACGCGCACTACGTCCCGGGCGCGACGATCACGCAGGGCGTGTCGATCCCGTTCGACTACCCCGGGATCGGCGGCGGGTCGGCGCCGGCAACGCCGGTGATCTACGCGCCCGGCGCCGGGGCGACCGTAGCCGCCGGCAGCGTGACGCTCGACTGGAGCGACGTCGCCGGCGCGGACTACTATTACGTCGCGGTCTACCAGTCCGGGGCGCTCGCGTACCAGGCGTGGCCCTCGTCCTCGGCGGCGTTCCCGAGCCTCACGTCCGGTGCGTATTCGTGGAGCGTCTACGCGCACAACTCCGTCGGCTACGGCCAGGGAGCCACGTCGAGCTTCACGGTCGGCGGATCGTCGCCGCCAGCGACCCCGATGATCTACTCGCCTGCGGGCGGAGCAGCCCTCACGTCGACGACGGTGACGCTCGATTGGAGCGATGTCGCCGGCGTCGACTACTACTACGTCGCGGCGTACAAGTCTGGCGCGCTCGCGTACCAGGCGTGGCCAACGTCGTCGTCGGCAACGGCCGCGCTCTCGGCCGGGTCGTTCACGTGGAGCGTCTACGCCCACAATGCGACCGGGTACGGGGCAGGCGCCAGCAGCAGCTTCACGGTCGTCGCGAGCTCGACCCTCGGGACTCCGGCGGGGCAGACGCCGAACGGATGGGCGACGATCTCCACGAGCGCCGTCACGCTCGACTGGAGCGATGTCCCCGGCGCGACGTCGTACGAAGTCTCGATCCTCTACTGGACCGGCTCCGCGTGGGTGAACTACTACACCTACACTCCGGCGAGCTCCGCCCAGACGTTCTGGCCCGCCGTGCACTACACGTACTACGCGTGGCAGGTCCGCGCGAAGAACGGCGCAAACGCCGGAGCGTGGAGCGGGTGGGCTTACTTCTACTTCAACAAATAGGTCAGCGCTATAGTCTTCGCGTGCGCCGCGAGATGGAGCTGGGCGTCCCGTTCCCGGGCGAGATCCTCCCCGGCGACCGCTGGACGAAGACCGGCTACCGCGACGACGGGAAGCCGTTCGACTGGGAGCGCGTCTTCGGCCGCTCGGCGCCCCGCGTCGTCGACCTCGGCTGCGGCAACGGGCGCTACCTCGTCGCTTCGGCGCTCGCGCGGCTGACGCACGACCACCTCGGCATCGACGAGGTCCAGCGCGTGATCGACTTCGCGGCGCACCGCGCGAACGCGCGCGGCGTCGCCAACGCCCGCTTCGTCACCGCCGACGCGCCCACGTGGCTCTTCGAGAAGCTCGACGGGCTCGACGAGCTCCACGTTTACCACCCGCAGCCCTACTACGAGGAGCGCGACGCCGCCAAGCGCATGCTCACCGCGCCGTTTCTCGGGCGCGCCTGGACGATCCTCAGGCCCGGCGGCCTGCTCGTTCTCCAGACCGACAACAAGGCCTACTGGAAGTACCTCCTGAAGGCGGTCGAGAAGCACTTCGAGGCCGAGATCCTCCCCGGGCCCTGGCCCGACGCGCCGGAGGGACGGACGCGGCGGGAGCTCATCTCGCGGCGCAAAGGGCTGACCGTCTGGCGGATGATCGCGCGGCGGCGCGATACGCCGCTCGACATCGTGATTCCCAAGGCGAGCTTCGACGCGAACCGGCCGAAGTATCGAAAGATCCGGCGGTGAGCGCTGTAGAAATAGGCATGAAGACGCGTGCCATCGCTGCCGTTTCGCTCATGCTCCTTTCCACGGTGTGGGCCGACGAGGTCACGCTCGCCGATGGCCGCAAGCTCGTCGGGAAGATCACGCAGCAGGACGACGCGACGATCACGGTGCTCACCTACAAGGACGGCCCGATCACGGCATCCGCCGCCGACGTGAAGGCGCTCAAGAAAGGGCCGAGCCTCTACGACACCTACGAGAAGAAGAAGCCGGAGTTCGAGGAGACGGCCGACGGTCACACGAAGCTCGGCGAGTGGTGCAAGGGCCAGGGGCTGACGTGGCAGGCGCGCATCGAGTGGAAGCGGGCGGTCGAGATCGACCCCGACTTCGAGGCGGCGCGCAAGGCGCTTGGCGACCGCAAGACGAAGGCGGGATGGGAGACGTTTGAGGATCAGCAGAAGGCGAAGGGGCTGGAGTTCTTCGAAGGCTACTGGCTGAAGAAGAGCGACATCGCGAAGATCCACGACGCGCGCCATCCGTCGGTCGGCTGGGTGCTGACGGCGACGTACACCGGCGACGCCGACGAGGCGTTCCTCAAGTCGTGGGGCGAGCGCGCGAAGGACGCCTCCACGTACATGTGGGAGCTGACCGAGGGGCAGATGTACGTGAAGGAGCTGACGATCACCGACAAGGGCGGCGGGGCGGACTTCACGATCGTCAACAAGGACAAGATGAAGATCCGTGACGGCGCCTACGCGGAGACGGGCGGAGGGACGATCACGGCGCCCGGGCTGATCCTCACGTACACGTTCTTCCACGAGCTGATCCACCTGAAGTACAGCGGCGAGCACTGCGACAACTGCAAGCACTGCATCATGAGCAGCGATCCGAAGGCGACCCAGGTCTGCGACGACGCCGACCACAAGGCGCCGCCGAAGCCGTCGTGCTGGGGCCAGATGCGGGCGAGGCACAAGGAGCTCGCGCTCAAGCCGCTGACGCGGAAGTGGAAGCCGACGCCGGCGCCCGAGACGAAGGTGATCGTCAAGGACCGGCAGTAGCAGGGAAAGTCTGAAGACGAAAGACGGAAGTCGGAAGGAACGGCGGAAGAACGTGACGAAGGGCGAAGGGCCGAAAGGGCCGCGACGCGCCTTGACCGACGGTGGAGCTGTGGATACGATTTCGCCTCGCAACCGCGGGGGCGTAGCTCAATTGGTTAGAGCATCGGATTGTCGATCCGAAGGTTGCGGGTTCGATCCCCGTCGCCCTCGCCAAACTGAAGGATGGTTCCTTCACCCGACGTAGCGCGCCACCGGGACTTCCACTTTCCGGGCCGTGCGTTTTCCGCGAAGGGCCTCCGCCTGCTTGACTACCGAGGCGTGATAGTAGCGCGCCTTGCAGCGATTGCAGACTCCTACCGGCACGTCCTCAAGCGCGACATACTCGGCCTTCCCGACCCGGATGAGTTCGCGCGGTCGAACCTCAACAGCCCTCGAGCGTCATCCCCTCGCCATCTCCGCGTTCAACTCCCGCCGCTCCAGGTCGAGTTCGCGCTCGCGCAGGAGCAGCCGGATCCGCCGCCTCAGATCGTGCGCGTCCCACGGCTTGGTCATCAGCATGCGGATACGGTCGGCCAGGCTGCCCAGCACCACCTCGCCGCTCGCCGCCGCGGTGAGGAGCACGCGCTGCGTCGTCGGCGACGTCTCGGCCACCGCCCGCAGCAGTTCCAGCCCGTTCAGCTCCGGCATCCACTGGTCCGCGATCACGAGGCTCACGTCGCAGGCCTGCAGCCATCCCGCCGCCATCCCGGCCTGCGAGGTCGTCAGAAGGCAGTAGGGCTCATCCCGCAGCTTCCGTTCGAGGAGCCGCAGGACCGTCGGCTCGTCGTCGACGACCAGGACGACGTGGTTGCGCCGCAGCCCGACTAGCGCTTCCTTCACGACGGGGTCCTTTGCAACCGCCGTGCCAACCGCAAAGGTGCGGCCGTTTGGGGCCCCGGTCGGACAGTCTTGTCGAGTGGCCTCCGATTTCGACGAGATGGTGTATAATTAATGGGCTTGGACGCCGCCATCATCGGACGATTCGAGATTCGAGGCCTCCTCGGCCGCGGCTCCGGCGGCTCCGTCTACCGCGCCTTCGACCCCCACCTCGGCCGCGACGTCGCCCTCAAGGTCCTCCGCGGCGAGCTCGTCGCCGACCCCGTTTCCATCGGCCGCTTCCACCGCGAAGCCACCCTCGCGGCCAAGCTCTCCCACCCCCACATCGTCAAGATCCATGAGATCGCCGACACCGGCGACTCCACCTTCATCGCCATGGAGCTCGTCTCCGGCTCTCCCCTCGCCTCCTGGATCCTCCGCGAAACCCCGCCCTTCCGCCGGCGCGTCGAGGTGATCGAAAAGGTCGCCCGCGCCGTCGCCTACTCCCACGCCCATGCCGTCCTCCACCGCGACCTGAAGCCGGGCAACATCCTCGTCGACGACTCCGGCGAGCCGCGGCTCACCGACTTCGGCCTCGCGGTGCTGGACGGCGACGAAATCTCGCGGCTGACGCGCACCGGCGTCGTCGTCGGCACGCCGATGTACATGTCGCCCGAGGCCGCGCGCGGACAGCGCGACCGCATCGACGCCCGCAGCGACCAGTGGAGCCTCGGCGTCGTTCTCTACGAAGCGCTCACCGGCGCCTGCCCGTTCGATGGCGACAGCCTCTTCGACCTGTGCAACGCGATCCAGGTCGACGAGCCTCCTCCGATCCGCCGGCTGCGCCCGCAGATTCACCCGTATCTCGAAGTCATCGTCAGCAAGGCGCTCGAGAAGGACCCCGCCCGGCGCTATCCGACCGTGACCGACTTTGCCGCCGATCTGCGCCGCTGGCTCGACGGCGAGCCGATCAGCGCGAAGCGCCCCGGAATCGTTCGCCGCCTGACCGGCCGCATCCGACGCCACCCCGCGCTCACGGCCGGACTCCTCGGCGCCGCGATCGCGCTGACGGCGCTGATCCCGCAGGCTGTGCACCTGTCCACCGAACGGGCGGCCGCCAGGGAACGCGAGCTCGCCTCGGCCCGCCTGCGGGAGCTCGCGCTCACGCAGATCGAGGCCGGCCGACGGACGCTCGACCAGATGCGGTACCTCAAGATGGAGCCCGACTACCGCGACGCGGAGCTTCGGGATCTTGCGACACTGGCCCGCGGCCAGTTCGAGAACGCGCTCGCCTTCGTCCCCGACCACCCGGAGGCGCTTCTCGGGATCGGCCGCGCCTGCGCCGAGGCGCGGCTGCGCGACCAGGCCATGCAGGCGTTCGAGCGCACCATCCGCGCAGCGCCGGCCTTCGCCGCGCCCTACATCGAACGCCTCCGCCTCCGCCTCGACGAGCTCGATGCGATGCGCCATGCGCCCAAGCAGGCGGACGCCCTGCGACAGCTGGAGGCCATGACCCGCGGCGACCTCGACGCGATCCTGAAGCTCGGCGGCCAGCCGGAAGAGGTGCTCTACATCGAGGCGCTGGCGGCGTCGTTTCGCGGCGACCACGCCGAGGCCGACCGCAAGCTGCGTGACTACACATCCCGCGCGCGCGGCGACCAGCGCGCGCTCTCGACGCTGGGGCGCATGCTCTTTCATCACAAGCGATACCCCGAGGCGGTCGACTGGCTGACGCGGGCCATCCGGCTCGATGCGCGCGACGTCGACGCGATCAACCACCGCGCCTCCGGCCTGGTCGCGCTGGGCGACGAGGCGGGCGCGCTGCGCGACTTCACGCGCGCGATCGAGGTTCGACCCGACTCGCTTGCCTATTTCGAGCGCGGATATTTCCGCAGCAGGCACGGCGACCTCAAGGGCGCCATTGAGGATTTCACCCGCTCCATCCTCGCCCGGACGGGGCAGGCGGATGAGCGCCCGCGTCCCGGGACGTCGTACGACCAGCGCGCCCACGCGAAGGAAGACGCCAAAGACCTGGCGGGCGCCATGGAGGATTTCGACAAGGCCGTCTCGCTGGAGCCCGACGATCCGGAACTGCGCCACTGTCGCGCCGTCGCCCGGCACGCACGCGGCAACTTCGACGGCGCCCTGGAGGACCTCGACGTCGCGGTCCGTCTCAACCCGAGCTACGCCGCCGGCTGGTGCCTGCGCGGCTGGGTCCTCTACCGGCTCGGGCAACGCGACGCGGCGCTTCGCGATCTCGAGAAGGCGATCGCGCTCGCTCCGAAGGACCCGAACGCCTACGGAGACCGTGGATTCGTCTATGAAGCGATGAAGCAGCCTGTCCCCGCCGCCGCCGACTTCCGCCGCGCGCTGGAACTCGCCCCTCCCACGTGGCCTTCGCGGTCGAGGGTCGAGGAGCGCCTGCGGAAGCTCGGGAAGAATTAGTCCCTCAAGAACGCCGCGATTTGCGACTTCGTCTCCGCCGCGTTCCACCCCGTCCTGACGGCCATCCGCTTCGCCACCGCCTCGGCCACTCCCCGCCCCCGATCGGCGTCGAAGAGCGACAGCCGCGTCCGCCGGCAGAGCACGTCCGACAGCGTCATCGCCATCTCGCGCTCGACGGCGAAATCGACCTCGCCCCACACCCACGGCAGCCCCCCGACGATCGGCCGTCGATCGGTGATGCGCGGGGCCTCGGATCCGTAGTTGCGCACCACGTCGTCCCCCGGCGGCGCCGCAAAGAGATCGATCTCGTGCGTCCGGCACTTCCGATTCGAGAACGAATCGACCACCTGCTTCGCCATCCGGCGGTACGTCGTCAGCTTGCCGCCCGTGATGGTGATGAGCCCCGACTTCGCCTCGAAGAGATGATGCTCGCGCGATGCCTTGGACGGCGCGTCGCTCCCATCGAGCAGAAGCGGCCGCAGGCCGGCATATGTGCTGATGATGTCGCCGCGCGTCAGCCGCGCCGCCGGGAGGTGCGCGTTCGCAAGATTGAGCAGGTAGGCGACGTCGTCGATCTCCGCGCGGGGCTGGTCGAGATCGCCCGCATACTCCGTGTCGGTCGTCCCGATCACCGCGCGGTCCCCCCAGGGGATGATGAAGATCACGCGCCCGTCGTCGGGCGACTGGAGGATGGCCGCGGTCTCCAGGCCCAGGCGCTTCAGCGGGACGACGAGATGGACGCCCTTGGACGGGCGCACGACGGGCCGCGCCGACGGATCGTCGAGGCGCCGGACCTCGTCGCACCAGACGCCGGTCGCGTTGACGATGACGTCCGCCCGAAGCTCGACGCCGAGAACGCGGGCGCGATGGGGCGCGAGCTTCTCGACCGGCGCGTAGTTCGCCACGAGCGCGCCGAGGTCCGACGCCTTTTTGATCACGTGCATCACGAGCCGGCAGTCGTCGGCCCGCGCGTCGTGATAGAGATAGGCGCCGCGGAGCCGTGCGCCGTCGAGCCCGGGATAGGCGCGCCCCGCCTCCGCCGCCGACAGGTGACGATGACGGTGCGTGAAGCCCGCGGCGACGTCGTAGAGCCAGAGGCCCGCCCCGACCAGGGCGCGCGCCGCAACGCCGCGATAGAGCGGCAGCACGAAGACCAGGTCCTCGACGAGATGAGGCGCCAGCCGCTGGAGCAGCGCCTTCTCGCGCGACGCCTCGAGCGTCACCTTGAACTGGAGCTGCTTGAGATAGCGCAATCCGCCGTGGATCAGCTTCGAGCTCTTCGAACTCGTGCCGCTGGCGAAGTCGTTCCGCTCGACGAGTGCCGTTCGCAGCCCCCGCGATGCCGCGTCGAGCGCGACGCCCGCGCCGGTGATTCCGCCGCCGATGACGAGGACGTCGAGCGGCGCGCGCGCCATTTCGCGCAGACTCCGAGTCCGGTTCACGGCGTCGCCGGACGCTCGTAGATCTTCGCCTCCGCGAGCTTCGCCTTCGCGTTCGCCTCGTTCTGCGCCTTGAGGCGGCCGGCGACGTCGAGCATCTTCTGGTACGCCGGGCGGAGCTCCTCCCACTTCTTCCAGAGCTCCTCGCCCTCCTCCGAGTCGCCCAGGCGGCCGGTCCGGCCGAGGGTGCGGGCGACGCAGAGCTCCTCGCACCAGACGCAGAAGCGGTCGTGGTCGCGCAGCCCGACGCCGCGCTTCGTCTTCGCGAGGTCCCAGTTCTCGTGCGTCCCGTTCATCAGGCATCGCGCCTCGCAATGCCACGCCCCTTCCTCGGCGACGCCGCCGATCCAGCAGACCCCGACCACGCTCTCCTTGTCGGGGTTGATCGCGCTTCCCGGCGCGAGATGGGCCCACGGCAGCAGCTTGAGCTCCTTGGTGGCGGCGATGTTGCCCGTCGTCCAGAGGTTGATCTTCGCCGACGGCTTCGCCTTCGATTTCTGGTCGGCCTTGAGGATGTACTCGTCGGTGAGCCCCGCGAACGCATGGCCGAACTCGTGGTGCGTGTAGGCCGCGAAGGCGACGCCGACGGACCGCTTGTCGTCGGGCGAAACGACGCGTCGCGTGAGGCCGCTCGGGTTGCGGCCCCGGTCATCCTTCAGGAGCAGCACGACGACGGTGTTCGTCATGAACTGCTTGCCCGCCTTGTTGTGTTCGATTTTCCCGAGCGCGTCGAAGAGCGCCTGGCGAGTCTCCTTCGTGCCGACGTCGCCGACGCCGGTGGCGCCGACGGGGACGGCGAACCGCGACTTCCGGTCGGCGTTCGCGCGCGCGTCGCTCGGAAGCCACAGGCCGCGGACGCGGAACGCCCCGCGCAGCTGCTTCCACGGCGTCAGCTTCTGGAACCCGGCGTACCAGTCCTGCACGTCCTTCTCAAAGTCCTTCCGCTCCGCGGCGAGATAGCCCTCGGGGAAGATCACGACGTCGATGCGCGCCTCGACGGCGATCTCGATCTTCCCGTCGGGCTTCTTGAAGTCGGGGACCCACGGCTTCTCCCAGTTCTCGCGGCCGGCGGCGACCACGTCGTCCTGGCGGACGACGTGCAGAGTTCGGAGATCGAAGATCGGAGACCAAAGAGGAGGGGAGAGGAGAAAGAGGAGAACAACAGAACCGAGAGACCGAAAGGGGAGAGCGGTCATGGCGCTATTCTGCTCTCTCTTCTCTCTCTTTTCTTCTCTCTTTTTTTCTCCTTGTCTTTGGCCTCGGATCTCCGATCTTTGATCTCTTCTTGTCTTGACCTCGCCCCCCATATGGGTGAGACTGTGAACCGCGAAGCCTGCCCTCTTTATGAATGGAGGGCTTATGCGTTTCGCACTCATCCTCGTCCTGACCAGCGTCTTCTCCGCGTTCCCCTGTGCCTCTTCCGTGTACCAGGATCCCCCCAAGAAGGATCCGGCCGAGGAGGCGTTCCAGAAGAAGGTCGACGCCGCCATCGACAAGGGCGCGCAGTTCCTTCTGAACAAGTACAAGACGGGCGGGATCAGCGAGCAGAAGAAGGCGGAGCTCATCCTCCTCACGCTCATCCACGCGGGCATCCGGCGCGATCATCCGTTCCTCGTCGAGAACATGAACAAGATGCTCAACCGTCCGCTGAACGACGTCTATAACGCCGGCCTGCGCGGGCTTCTGCTCGAGAAGGTCGACCGGAAGGCGAACCAGCGCGCGCTCGCGGAGCTCGCCATGTTCTTCGGCGACAGCCAGTGCCAGAACGGCCAGTGGACCTACACCGGCAAGTCGCGCAAGATTCCCGGCCAGTACTTCCCCGTTGAGACCAAGCGCAAGGATGATCACATCGATCCGAACGCGACGCGGTCCGACGACGACGGCATCCCGCCCGGCAAGCCGATCAAGCTGCCGCCGCCCGGGAAGCTGAGCGGCGTGAAGACCGGCGACGACTCCAACGCGCAGTACGCGGTCCTCGGGCTCTTCGCCGCGAGCCGCGCGAACGTCGAGGTGCCCAAGCCGGTGTGGGAGGCGTGCGAGACGTGGTTCGAGACCAAGCAGAACGCCGACGGCGGCTGGGGCTACCAGTGCGCCGACGTGCCGGAAGGCCAGGGCAACGGCGTCGTTTCGAACACGTCGAGCGGAAGCATGACGACGGCCGGGCTCACGGCGCTCATCGTCTGCAAGTTCTACCTGGGCAAGGACTGGAAGAGCGACGCGAAAGTGAAGAAGGGGCTCGACTGGCTCGGCTCGCATCTCTCCTACTCGCAGAATCCCGGCGGCGGCGCGATGTGGCACTACTACTACCTCTACGGGCTCGAGCGCGTCGGCCAGATCGCCGGCATGAAGGAGTTCGGCGGCAGGGACTGGTACAAGGGCGGCGCGGAATGGCTCCTCGAGCACCAGAAGGACGACGGCCACTGGGAGGAGCCGAGCGCGAAACCGACCTACGACGCGCTGGCCGACGATGTCGTCAACACCTGCTTCGCGATCCTCTTCCTGCGCCGCGCGACGCCGGAGCTGAAGCGGCCCAAGGACATTGCCACGGAAGGAGCGAAGGGGAAATAGGAGCCGGGTACTGCCTACTGACAAAAGAGCGGGCCCTTCTGAGGGCCCGCGTTCCTCTGCTACTGGCTCCTGCCCACTAGCTACCAGCTACTCCTTGTCGGAAGCTTTGCTTCCGATAAGGATGATGTTCATTCCGACTTGATACCGCGCGCCGCTCTTCGGGTTCGTGACCTTGCCGTTGGCGTAGAAGCCGACGGAGCCGGTCTTGAATTCCTTGGCGCCGGCCACGATGGTGCCCCACACCTCGCCCGACGAGGTCTTGAGCTCGATGGTGAGCGCCTGCGGCGCTTCGGAGTCCTTCGTCTTTTCTGCCATTTCTGATCCTCCGCGTGCGGTAATCTAGCACATAGCAACATGAACCCTCGCCTCCTCCTCGGCATCGCCGTCATGATCCTCCTCGGTGTCGGCGGCGTCATCGGCTTCCTGGAGTACCAGAAGCGCAACAAGCCGGCTCCCGTCAACGTCCCCCAGCCCATCATCGACACCGAGCCGCCGCCCCCGCCCGACCCCAAGGAGCTTGCGCGCCAGGAGGCCGCGAAGGACTTCCAGGCGCTCAGCGAGCAGATCGGCAAGGACCCCGACCGCGGCGAACTCTACCTCAAGCGCGCACAGGCCATCTACAAAGCGGAGGAGGCGATCCCCCAGACGCCCGAGCAGCGCGCATTGATCGCCATCGGTGACATCTTCACGGCAGTGAAGATGAACATCCTCACGGCCGAGGTCTATGGCGAGATGGTGAAGAACTGGCTCTGGGTCGATCAGCTCCGCTTCCAGCGGGCCGAAAAGGACGACTGGCGGGCGAAGGTCCTGATCGCTCTTGATCTCGCGTGCGCGGGCGGCAAACCGGCACACCGCGCGCGGCTGCACTACATCGACCTGCGCATGAAGCGCGACTTCAAGCCCGAGGAAGGGCCCATGCGTGAACGCGAGCTCGAGTCGCTGGACGCCCTCATCACGGCCAACGAGGCGACCGCCGACGACGCGGAGCGCGCGGGTGACCTCGCCGTCGAGGCGAAGAAGCTCAACAAGGCGGTCGTCTATTACCGCAAGGCCGCCCAGCTCGACCCCAAGCGCCGCGAGAAGGTCGACGCGAAGACGCCCAAATAACTCGACGCGGCCTCGTACCGCCCTTACGGCGTGGTGATCCCGACGATCTTCCCGCAGTAGGGGCAGGCAAGGATCACCTCGCGGACCTGCGTGCCCTCACGCCGCTTGGCGGCGACACGCACGAGGAGTTCAGGCGTGATCGATCGGGAGCAGGCGGGGCAGAGCGCCGCATCAAGGCGCTGATAGACGCGGCTGGAGTGGCCGGCCTTCTCGTGGACCTTGAAGACCTCGCCGCACGTCGGGCACTGAACCGTCGAAGCCTCGGAGATCGGAACGGGCCGTTCGAGATCGACGAAGCCCTCGAGCGTCGTGTCATCGGGGTTGACGGCGGGCCGGGCTTTCTGGCATTTCCGGCACGAGGCGATGGAGTCGTCGTTGGTTTCCGCGCAGGAGGTGCAGCGCCACACAGGCTATCCCTCGGAGTGCCATGAGGAGAATCCCAGGAGCGAGCGGCAGTGGCCGCAGAAGTACATCTTCTCCCGGACGTAAATGCTCAGTTCGGTTTCGCTGGTGCCCATGTTGTCCCACGTGACCTCGGTGCGGCAGTGGGGGCAGACCGGGCCCCCGAGATCGGCCTTGGGACGCTCCTTGGCGGCGCTTTTACGGGCGGGCGGGCTGAGGTGGGAGGCGTTGCCCGGGAGGCACTGGAGGCAGAGGTCGCCTTTCCCGGCGAAGCGCACGCCGCACTTCCGGCACTTGGTCTGGGTCGACGCCATGTGCGTGTAATTCTACGCGACGCGGCGGGAGGCGCAACCTCGATTGCTTCTCAGGGCAGAGGCGAATCGGTAGACTCTCGCGGCCTTAAGATTTTCAGGAGCGTTCATGGCCCATGTCGTGGTCGCCATCGCCGTGTTCGCGTTCGCGCAGGAGCCGGCGGCGGCGCAGGACCTGCGGAAGGCCGGAAGCGCCGAGCTCTCGACGTTCATCGCGAGCGAGCTGACCATCGGCGCGGAGCACGCCGACCGCGCGGTGCAGGCGACGACGAACCAGCTGCACGTGCGGGCGGAGTACGCGGTGCCCGAGGCGCGGGAGTGGGGCATCTTCATCAACATCCCGTTCCTGGCGGTGGATTCGGGGAGCGGCGCGCGCCGGGGCGGACTGGGCGATGTTTCGTTCGGCGTCGAGCACGCCTTCGGCGAGTGGAAGGGGCTCACGATCGGCGGCTCGTTCGAGTTCGGGCTCCAGACGGCGTCCGACCCGCTCGTGGGCGGAACCGCGACGACGATCCGCCCGGCCGTGGCGGCGGCGAAGGAGCTGTCGGAGACGCTGCTTGCAACCGCGGAGCTGGCGTGGCGCCGGTCGCTGCACGAAGACGTGGGGCGGGACGACATCAACCAGGTCGAGTTCTCGCTGATGGCGGCGTGGAAGGTCCCGTGTGAGTTCATGCCGCGCTGGTACACGGTGGGGCGGCTGCGGACAGCCTACGACTGGGAGCCCGCGCGCGGGGTGGCGACGCTGGAGTTGTCGCTGGTGAAGATCGCGGGCGACGCGTCGAACCTGCGGCTCGCGCCATTCTACGAGGTGGCGCTGACGGAGCGGACGGTGGATGTGCTCTTTGCGTGGCGGGTGGGGCTGGATCTGACGTTTTATTTCTGAGACCCGCGGCGCACGTCAGTCCATTCTGGTCCCATCCCTGCGTCGGCTGCTGCCGGGCAAGGGCCGCGAGCCCTCCTGCTCGGAGATGGCGTTTCGGAGCGCGCTATCCTGCGCCGAGGCATCCCCTGTGCCGACGCAACTGAAGCCCGAGCGGAAAGCCGCTTTGCGTCGAGCGGTCTTTACCGACAAGCTAGTAGGGAGATCGTATTTCTCCGCCGAGGCAGAAACACGTGCGGCGATAGATCAATGCGTGTGAAGCCCAAGGGCAGTGTCGGCTGCGGCTGGCGCAAATCTGGCACCTCCGCCGGCGCTACCTACGCAAGTCCATGCCGCGCTACGCTCTCGCGCCCTTGACCCTCTGCGCGCTCGGAAGAGGGTCACGTCCTCATGGCGCCGCGTGCTTCAAGCTCAACCGCTTGGACTTTAGCTCCTGGTACTCGTTCGGAAGCCCAACGCCTTCCAGGTTGCGCCCCAACTCCTGCTCCAGCACCTTGATTGCACGCTCCGCCAGCAGCTCAGCCTCAACCGTGAACTCCCGTTCCCGCTTGATCCATGCCTTCGCCTCGGCGAGGCGGTCGAAGCCCCAGGGCAGGTAGAAGCGACGAGGATCTGGCGGTCGTGAGCTCTGAACGCAGTGCAGATTCGTCTCGTTCTCCAGCCAACGCCGGACCACTTCGGCGAGGGCGACTCCCCATCCCGGTTGGCGTGTCACCACGTCGACTGCTAGGCGGTCGACACCGGTGAACTGCGGAATCCAATAGGAGACCCCGTCCGCACTTCGAGACTCATAGCTTCCGGGATACACAGCACCGAGTCCGATGCGCTGTCGCTCAGCACGCGAGATCTCAGCGCGCAGATGTTGGTCAGCGCGCACCATGGCTACCGGTCCTACCGCAATGGCACAAAGCAGGACGAGAGCGATCAGGACGCGGCGCAACGAAACGCCGCGGAATAGTGTCGCGGCCTGCCGCATCCCACCGAGCAGCAGCAGGGCCAGGCCGATGTGCGTCGGCAACATCTCGACGTGGCGGTAGTGGAGAGCCACCCAGAGGCAAGGGAGCAAGACGATGCAGAGCACGAGGCGCGTGAGCCAGACAAGGAGCGTGCTTCGCCAAGCGTTCGCTCGTGGGGTTAATCCGGTGACCATACGCTTTCCTTGGTCTCTGGCGTCACGCCGATTGGGACGCGGACTCTATTATGCGGGTTCGCCCCCCTCAGCGGTTCGACCGACTCGACTCGCGACGCCTCCGTCGCGACATCAACTCCCGGGCCGTCCTATTCCCCTCGTCGCCAGTGCCTTGCCCATGGCTTGCCCGTGGTTCGCCTGCGGTTTGCTGTCGCAGGCCGCGATCGGTTCGACGCTCCGCTATCGCGGAGACCCTCGCCTCATTGGCGCCTTTCCAGCAGCGCAGCGCTAAGGGCGCGACGGCGGAGGATCGGTAGTCGGCCGGATCTACTTATCCGACTCCAATTCGCTCGCGAGCTTCCCGCCACTGTCACGGAGGACCTTGCGAACGGCGTCGTTCTTCGCCAAGTCAAGTGGGGTCACCACCCCCTTGTAGTGTTTCTTCCCCGTAACAACGTTAACGGGCGCCTTTCGTTCGACCAGCAGCTTCACCAGCTTGGCGTGTCCGCCTTCCGCTGCCGTGTGCAAGGCGGTCTGCCCGGCAAAGGTCCCATTGGGTGCAGCAGCGTTTACGTCCGCACCCTTATCTAGAAGGAGCTTCGCGAGTTCGTCGAATCCGCTCATCGACGCAGCGATGAGTGGCGTGCAGTCGAAGAAGTACCCAGATTGCGCCTTGCCGTTGACATCTGCGCCCTTGTCGATGAGCAACTGCGCGATCTTCAGCCGCACTTCTCGTGTCACGTGCTTCGGACTCTCGGTATCGCCAATCCCCCCGCATGCTGCCACGTGCAGCGCCGATTGCGTCCTCGAGCTCTCGGCTGGATTTGGGCCAATACCCTCGTCGAGGAATACTCGTACGACCTCCAGGCGGCCTGCGAACGCCGCCCAAGGGATCGCATCGGTTAGCTCGCTGGCTTTGATTTGGGCTTTCTGCTTGAGCAGGGCGCGGACGACGTCAGCACGCCCGTCAATTGCCGCGGCGAAGAGCGACGTGGCCGTTGGTGCGAAGGGGTTCTCTTGCGGGTGACAGATTTTCGCTCCTGCCGCGATCAACCGATCGACAATCGCTGCCGTAGCCGCGCAGTCCAACGGCCGCGCGCCGTGTTCGCTGACTTCGTCGACCTTCGCACCGGCGCGAATGAGTTCATCCAGCGCGTCCACCTGGCCCAACTCGCTGGCAATGTGCACGAGGGTCTTTCCGCCCGGGCAGGTTGCGCTGACCTTCTCACCGCCCTTGATCAGGGCCTTCACTCTTTCAACGTCGCCGGCTTCGATCGCGCGCTGCAGGGGTGGCTTGCCATCCTCCTTCGCTCCCCGAGCCTTCAGCAGACTCAGGAACTCCTTGCCGGCACGTTCTGCGAGCGACAGTGGGGTATTGCCCTTCTCGTCCCTCGCGTCGATGTCGGCACCGCCTTCAAGGAGTACTTTGACAACATCAAGCCGCTTCTGGCGAATCGCGCCATGTAGCGGGGTTGCGTTCGTCTTGTCCCGAGCATTGACATCCGCTTTGAGCTCGATCAGGGCCTTGACCGTTTCTGCATTGGCCCCCCAAAACGGTCCTCGTGGCAGATGCAGCGCGGTTTCTCCGTCAGGATTGCGCAGCTCGAGTTTGGCTCCAAGTTCGAGGAGGGCCTTCGCGACGTCGGGTTCCTTCGCCCAATGGAGCGGTGGGTCTTTCTCATCATTGATTGTGGCGCCGTTCTTCACCAAGAGTCGGATCATCTCGATTTGGCTGTACTTCGCCGCCAACGCCAGTGGCTTGAGGCTCTTTCCTCCGTTCACGTCGGCCTTGGCTTTGAGAAGCTCAGCAGCAATCTCCACTTGGCCAGCGGCGGCAGCTGTGCCCAGCGGCGTGTCGAACTGCACGCAGTAGGCGTTCACGTCCGCCCCGGCGGTAATCAACGCCTTGGCTGACTCCACAGGCCCCCGGCACGAGGCCCAATGAAGCGGAGTGACACCGAGAGGATCCTCGACGTTCGGGTTGGCTTTGGCTTCGAGAAGTCGCTTGACCACCTCGCCGCGCGCCCTCTCGGCCGCTGCATGGAGCGCCGTCCAGCGCGTGCGAACAGTCCCGTTCACGTCCGCTCCGGCCTTCAAGGCGGCGTTAACCTTGTCGAGATCCCCAGCCGCGGCGGCCTCGATTAGAGCTTTGACTTGATCTTCTTGGAAGGGCGATGCACTAGAAACTGTCGCAAGGGTCATCACGGCCAAGAACATCATTTCGATCGCCTTTCCTCGAACACGTGTCGCGGTTGTCGCCGACTTCCGGGTTCCGTCTGGTTTGCCTCATGATACGCCTTTCCTAGCGGAGCTTTTCGGTAGTCAACGCTGTGCACCCACCTGGGCCCGCTTTCTATCGCGGAGGCCGCCGGCCCTGCGGCGTTGGGATCCAGAGCTGTCTCCAATGACCCTGGAATTGGAGAAGGTTGAGCCGCCGAAATGACGCCGGGCTCCGTCTTCAGCCCGTCAGCCCGTTGACCTTCAGCGCCGCTTCCACCACGACGCGCCCCTTCTATGCGGCTCGCACGCTTCGACAGCCCTTCCAGGGCCCTGCGCGTTAGCGCCACCGTGGCACAAATCAGGCACAAACTGGGCACAAAATGGCCGACTTTCAGCCGTGCCCTTCCTAAGTCCATGGGTCTTGTGATCCTCCCCGCGAACCAAGAGCCCCGCCGGACCCTGCGAATCCTCGCTCCTTTCTACGCCCGGAGGCTCCATCGCGAGCCCGAGATCGCGCTGGAGGAGAAACCTGAGGTCCTGGGGCACGTCGATGCGATCGACCAGAAGGTCTGGAAGCAGTATGAGACCTACCTCAAAGCGACCGCTGCCTGGGAGCGGGCGGAGTTCTACGGCCGGCAGATGAAGGAACGGGGGGTGAAGACGGCGGCCAGCCTTGCGCAGGTCGTGGGCGATCCGGACCACATGATCTCCCGCTACCTGCGGCTCCTTGAGCTTCCGGCCCCCATCTTGGAGTACCTGAAGGCGCACCGGACCCCGGAGAACCTCAAGTACTTCAGCCACCGGATGCTCGAAGAACTCGTTCGGCTCGGCAGCCCGAAGGCGGCGTGGGCGCGCTTCCGGGAGATGCTCGTGGAGGCGAAGCGCGGGGCCGGGGTTTGGGCGAAGCAGCCGTAGGACGGCGACTCGTAGTCTTGCAGTGTCTCTCGCCAAGGCGCTCTTTGACAATCCGCTGTCGAGGTGTCTCTGTCCCCGGGGTGGGGAACCCGCCATCCTCATTTCCTTGTTGTCTCGCGGCCTCTCCGAAAGCGCCCTTCGTGGCGCCGTGGCTCGGCCGCGAGGTTCTCTCTTTCCCCGTAGCCTCCGTCTTCTTCGACCAGGACCGCACGCCTGGATCGAAGGCCGGAGGTGAACGACATAGATTCCTCGACTCTTGGCAGGTTGGTTCGGTGTGGAGATCCCCTGCCCGGAGGCCCGGTTCCCGGGCTCCTGGGGCATCGGCTTGCGCGCGCGCTGCGCGGATGCAGGCCGGGCTCGAACGAAGCGGACCGCCGCGCGGTCCGAGGGAACGCCCGACGCGAGGCGGCGCAGGATGCGCGCGCCGCGCGAGCGGGAGGCCGGCTTCACGCCGCGAGGCGTGCACGAAACGGCGGCGGAGCCGCGAGTTTCGTGCGCCGGCCGCGGTTTTCCGGCGCTTTCCGAGCGAAAAGCGCCGGCTTTACGGAGTTCTCGCGAGAGAACTCAGCTCTGAACGACGAAATCCGCGCGGATTGGAAGGAAGGCGCAAGCCGGATCGGTTCTTGGGGTCTGTCCCGGAGCAAGTCGATGAAGGAGCTTGTCTTGAGCGAGCCCGCGTCAGCGGGCGAGTCGAAAGGGGGCGCGAATGGGTCTCAGCCGCCTGAAGTCGGAGCTGCACGACGCGCTCTGGCACGCGCAGCAGCGGTGGTTTCAGCTGCGCGAGCAGCAGTACACGAAGCACGAGCTCAAGGTCATGGGCCTCAGAAACGCCGGCGACCCGAACTTCATGACGCGCGACTTGATCTTCGCCGGGCGAACGCGGCTCACCTACGAGCGCGACCTCAAGCTCTTCGTGACGTACGTGCACCAGGAGCGCGGCGCTCAGAATCTACGCGACATCACCGTCGAGCACGCGCGCGCGTACCTCGACCACGCCATCGACGAGCGCTGGGCGGCGAAGTCGATCCACAAGCTGCGGAGCGAGCTATCGAAGCTCGGCGCCCTCATCGGCAAGGCGGAGTCGATGGCAGCGCTCTCGACCGAATACGGCGCGATCGTTCGCGGCTTGACCGCGGCAGGCGTCCTCGCGGGGCCGGCCCGACAGACGCCGTCCGCCGAGCTCGTCGCGCGCGCGGTCGACGTTCTACGGCAAGGCGATCTCAAGAAAGCCGGGCGGGCGTATCACCTGGCCGCGCGGCTGCAACTTGAAACGGCGGCCCGGAGCGTATCGGTCACGGAGCGATTCTCTCTGGCGTCGCTCAAAGACGGTCATCACGTCGAGATCGTCGCCAAGGGCGGGCACGTGCAGACGCTGTCGATCTCGGCGGACCTTCACGACCGACTGCGCGAGCATCTGACGGAGGACCCGGGGCCGCTCGCGGACCTTGACGGCTATCGCTCGGCCTACTACCGCGCGATGCAGGCGGCGGGCGGGCGCGTTGTCGGGACCCACGGGCTGCGGCGTCTGAGCACCCAGCGGCATTACTCGGAGCAGTACGGTGCGCGGCTCCGCCGTGGCGAATCTACCTGGCACGCCCGGCAGGGCGCGCGGCAGGACGCCATCGAGCGGCTCGGGCACGGACGCGACCGGCTCGACCAGGCGAACGCGTATCTTGGGTCCGCTGCGTGAGACTACTTGCGCTTCCGCTTCTTAGGCGGTCCCACGCGTTTGTGCGACTCGTTGCTGGACGCGGTCCGGCTCGGCCTGCTGCGCCTCAGAAGAATGAGAGCCGGTGGAAAGTGTCGTGCCGAAGCGCTCCGGCAGCGGGGCCAGCGTTGGCGCCTGGGACGCTATGTGAAGAAGGAGATGCTCCCGTCTTCGTTCTGGCGCACGCCGGCGCCTCCTTGCCCGATGATCTTCGCGCCGGGTCCGGCATCGATACTCGTCTTGTCTGTTCTGCTCGCACTGCCATCGCCAAACTCGAACTTGGTTCCCGGGGCCGAACGCATCCAAATCGTGTCGCGCGCAACGAGTTGTGAACCTGTGATGCTGATATCGCCTCGCTGGGCAAGAACGTCGATCGCGGTGCTCGCGAGCACCTTGGCGCCATGAATGGATAGGGCAGGGAACTCCGATCGCAGACCTTCCGCCACGGTATCGGCGCTCTGCTTTCCACCCAGTAGCAGCCGTTTGATGGCGTCATACACCGCGTTTGAAGCGACCCCAAGACCTAGCTGAGCGACGACGTTCACCAATGGATCCATGTCGGTTTCTCCTCACGAAGTGAGGTATGTATGAGAGCAAGTTCCGTGCCCGGCCACTACGCCCAGGCTCGCCTAACGCATTTGTTAGCATGGCGTTATGGCTGGCTCGTTTGTCCGATTGTCAATGTTGTCGTGACGCACTCAACTTATGGCAGGTAGTTAGTTCTACTGTCCCGGCCGGGAGAAGAAAACGGACCACCGGCCGTCACAACGCTGAAGCACAGCGGGGCGCGCGCCGTGAGACCGCTCAGTGACAGGCGACGTGGTGCTGGTTCTAAAGACAGTATGGAGCGACCGGCCCCCATCGTAAGTTGATCGCGGGTTGGCGTCTTTCGACGCCAGAGCCGCATACAAAAGGAGCCAGTCGTGAAAGAGGGTACCACGTACATCGGGCTCGACGCGCACAAGAAGGCGATCCAAGTCTGCCTGCTGCGGTCGAATCGCGAGGAGCCGCTGGAGTGGCAGGTCGCCAACGAAGCCGGCGCCGTGCGACGCATGGCCAAGAAGATCCTCAAGGAGTCGCAGGGCGAGGTCCTCAGCTGCTACGAGGCCGGGCCGTGCGGCTACGCGTTGCAGCGCCAGCTGCAGGAAGCGGGCGTGGCGTGCCAGGTGATCGCGCCGTCGCTCATCCCCGTCAAGCCCGGGGACCGCATCAAGACGGACAAGCGTGACGCGCGGAAGCTGGCCGAGTTGCTGCGCGCGAACCTGCTCACCGAGGTGCATCCCCCCAACGCCGAGGAAGAAGCCGTCCGCGATCTCGTCCGCTGCCGCGAGGATGCGAAGGAGGATCTCCTCCGCTGCCGACACCGGCTCGCGAAGATGCTGCTCCGGCGGGGGTTCGCGTGGCAGCACAAGGGCTGGACGCTGAAGCACAAGCAGTGGATTCGCACGCTCCAGTTCGACCACCCCGCCGACCAGGCCATGTTCGGCGACTACCTGCTGGCCATCGAGCAGATCGATGAGCGGATTCGCACCCTCGAGGCGAAGATCGAGGCCCTCGCGCAACGTGACCCCTACCGCGAACCGGTTGCGTGGCTGCGCTGCTTCCGGGGGATCGACACCACCACCGCGATGACGATCGTCGCCGAGCTTCACGACTTCAGTCGCTTCCATTCGCCGCGCGAGCTCATGGCCTACCTGGGTCTGGTGCCCAGCGAGTACTCGAGCTCGGAAAGAGGAAGCAGGGCACCATCACCAAGGCCGGCAACTCTCACGTCCGCCGCGTTCTGGTCGAAGCCGCGTGGCACTACCGCCATCCGTTCGCCATCGGCACGCTCCTCCGCCAGCGACGAGTAGGCCAGCCGGAGGCGGTCGTAGCGCTGGCTGACAAGTGCGGACAGCGGTTGCACCGACGATTCTTCCGACTCGCAACGCGCGGCAAGGCGACCTGCAAGATCATCGTCGCGGTCGCGCGGGAACTCGTTGGCTTCATCTGGGCGGCGCTGTATCCACGGGCGGTCAAGGCGGCGTAGCGGAGAACTCCACGGGGAGCGGTGAAGGCGGATGAACGCAGGCACGAAACGGAGAACGCGCGCAGGGACTATGCGACGCTGTGGCGCAAGCCCGGCGACTCGCGACCAAAGAC
>Ga0247727_10000747_pt1 | contig 79429 bp, 74 predicted proteins | sample WisWelCaveWW1625_FD_202498 | JGI IMG/M metagenome (GOLD analysis project Ga0247727, IMG submission 202498) | Biofilm microbial communities from Wishing Well Cave, Virginia, United States - WW16-25 | ecosystem: Environmental > Aquatic > Deep subsurface > Groundwater > Cave microbial mat | place...
GTCCTCCAGCGCCGCCTGCTGAACGACCTGCCGGACGCGGCAGTTGCCGATCAAGTGGCAGGAGCCTACGCGCCGGTGATCACCGGCATGCAAACCGCGCAAGCCCGGACGGCGGCTGAAAAACGAGTGGTTCAAGACGAAGCCCTTAACCTTCGCCGCCGCTTTCAGGCCGCCTACCCGTTTCACCCGACGTTGATCGATCTTATGAAAGAACGTTGGGCCTCGATCCCGGACTTTCAACGGACACGTGGTGCGTTGCGTTTCCTTTCAACCTGCCTTCATGCTCTCAAAGATGGTTCCGGTCCGCTACTTGGCCCGGGTGATGTTCTTATTTCCAACGGCACTGTCCAACACGCCTTCTTCACCGAAGTCGGCCAGCGCGAATCATTCAAGGCGGTGCTCGAGGCGGACTTCACCGGCCCCAATGCCCGCACACGCCGAATTGACGAACGGTTGGCGTCAGAATTCCCACATCTGAGCGGCGTGCGTCCGGCCACACGTTTGGCAACCGCCATCCTCATGTATTCCTTTGGCGGCTTACAACGTCCCGGCGAGTCGCAAGGCCAAACGATGGCGACCGGTGTCACTGAACCGGAACTATTGGCCGCCGTCATCGGCCCTGACCTCGACAGCTTGACAGCCCAAACCGCGCTCAAAGCCCTGCGTGAAGAATGTCTCTTCCTGCACCATGATGGGGTGCGTTACGTATTCAAGACCACACCAAACGTCACCCAACTGCTGGAGCAAGAATTCGACCATGTCGAAGCGCCGGAGGCCGAGAAGAAGATAGAAAGCGACTTAGGAAACCGTTTAGCTGGTCGGCCCGTCTTCGTCTGGCCCAAAGACTCAACTAGGATTGACGACCGCGATCCCCGCTTTGTACTGGTCTACCTAACGCTTGATTTTGCCAGTTGGGGCGAAGCGCGTCAGAAAGCCTACGCTCTCGATCTGTTACTCAACCGGGGTGATGGCCCTCGCCGTTACCGAAACGCGCTGGGGTTAGCCCTGCCCAACTGGAATCAGATTGAAACCCTGCGCCGCGCCGTGCGGTATGTATTGGCAATAGAGCGGTTGCGAAGCAAGAAGACTCAACTGAACCTGACCACTGAGCAAATGGCCCAACTAAAAGAACGCGAAGAGACCGAAAAGGGGAAAGCCGAGTCAGCTTTTCGTGATTTATACAACGCTGTTTGGTTGCCAGCGGCGGCGGGCGGCGAAATAGAATTGGAGAAAGTGGAAATCGGCGCGCGCCCACTAGGGACGACGAGCATCCACGAACGGCTGATGGAACTGCTTACCGCCGTTCAACGCAAAGTGCATGGCACGCTCATGCCGCACAAACTTCTTGAGCACATGCGCCTCGGCGAATATGCCAACGAAGCTGAGGGTCGTCCGCTAGGTATTCGGATTGACCAGGTGCGTGATGCTTTCTACGAGAACCTGGGTTTTCCCCGTTTGCTTGACGAGAACGTGATTCGCCAGGCGATTGTAAGAGGGGTGAAGGAAGGTCATTTTGGTTACGTGGGCCGCGTTGACCGTATCCAGAGTGACCGGGTGAGGGAAGGCGCAGGCTATTTAGTCTCTCGCTCACAAGCCCTCTTTGAAAAAGATTTGCCCCCCGACGAAATTGATATGGGCACTGGCTTTATTGTGTTGCCTGCCGCCATCGAGCCAATAGTCGAAACGCCCTCTTCTGGGGCGGCTTCTGCAATAGATTTTCCCACACCCACCACTGTCGATTCACCACCACCCACCGAGATGCCTCAACCTGCCTCTCAAACCGGAGCACCAGCCACGCAAACGCGTGTTGCGTTGCGTCTGAGCCTCACCCGGTCCCAGCTTTATGCCAGCTTCAACGCTCTGTCAAACTTGGCCGACAAGGCAGGAACGATCCGGCTAAACGTCACCGCTGAGTCGCTTCAGGGCTTTGATCCGGTTTGGCTCAGAAATGCGGTGATGGAGCCGCTGGATGAAGCGGGGGTGGAAGTAGATAAAACCTGAGTGGATGTTGAGGATTTTGAAAGCGGCGAACACGTCGAAATCTTCGTGGATTGACTTTTATGGATACCGAACAGATCGTCCTAACCACCTCTGAGGCTCCCGAAATTGTGATTGACTCCGTTGCCGGCGATTTGCGTCTGTCGGGCTGGGAGCAAAACGAATTCTTTGCCGAAGCGGAAGATCGGAATGTGTTGACCGCCGAGCAAAAGAACGGCGGGATCCGGTTGACGTGCCACGCCGACTGCGCCGTGCGTGTTCCCCGCCGCGCGCTGGTCAGCATCTCTCAAGTGAATGGCGATGCCCGGGTCAAAGCTCTGGAGGGCGTATTGCGAATCGACGGAGTGGGGGGCGACCTGGTTTTACGCCAGACAGCCTCGGTGGAAGTCGGCAATGTCGGCGGTGACGTGAGCGCCAAAAAGGTTCGCGGCGCGTTGCGCCTGACGACGGTTGGCGGTGATGTGTCGGCGCGTGGGGTGGCGGGCGAATTTTCCGCCAACCAGGTGGGCGGCGATTTGTATTTGCGCGATGCCAGCGCCGCTGCTCGCGCCCGCGCCCGCGCAGACATTGTTCTCAACCTCAATTTTGCGCCCGGGCACGAATACAGCTTTCAGGCCGGGGCCGACCTCATCTGTCGCATTCCCTCCAGCACCTCGGCCAAATTCAACATCCAAAGCGGCGGCGATATCGCTGTAGATGCCCTGGGCGCGCAGGTCGAAGGCAACACCCGGCGCAAAACAGTCACCGTCGGCGGGGGCGCGGCAACGGTTGCCCTGCAAGCCGGTGGCGACGTCTCCCTGGTCGATCTGGCCGCCAGCCCGGACGCGATGGGCGACGTGAGTGACCGGTTTGGCGAAGAATTCGGGATGATGGCCGACGTGATGGCCGAAGAACTATCGGCCCAGATCGAAGCGCAGATTGAATCGCAGATGGCCGACTTCGAGAAACAACTTGGCGAGCGCCTGTCCGGTTTGGACACCACGCTTGGGGCCGGGCGGGTGAACGCCGACGAAATTGCGGCCCGCGCCCGCCGCGCCGCCGAGCGCGTTTCCGAGGCCGCCCGCCGCCGGGCGGAGGCGGCTGAACGCCGGGCCAAGTCGCTGGCCGAGGCCGCCGAACGCCGGGCCGAGGCGGCGCGAGAACGCGCCGAGCGCCGGGCCGAGCATCATGCCACGCATGCCGGTCATGGGGCAGATCGGGCCAAGCGAAGCTCGTCGTCGAGCTGGCGGTTCGACTTCTCGCGCCCGGCGGCCTCCAAACCGCCAACTCCGCCTGGGCCGCCTTCGGAACCGGTCAGCGATGAAGAGCGCATGACGATTCTGCGGATGGTCGAGCAGGGCAAGATCAATGTGGCCGACGCAGAGAAATTGTTGGCGGCCCTTGAAGGGAAATGAAGGGGTTGAGAGGAAATTGCTATGCAAGGCCAAGTCCGTATTGAAAACCTGACAAAGACCTATCACACCCGGCAACGCAAGGGGCTTTTCAAATCCGAAGAAAAGCTGGTCGAGGCTCTCAAGGGCGTGTCGCTTGAGATCAAGCCCGGCGAAATTTTTGGCCTGCTTGGGCCGAACGGCGCGGGCAAGACCACGCTCATCAAATGCCTCACCACCCTGCTCCTGCCCACTTCCGGCGAAGCGTGGATCAACGGCTATCATTTGACCAGGGATGACAATCAGATTCGGGCGACCGTCGGTTGTATGCTGATGGGCGAGCGCGGGCTGTACTGGAAGCTGACCGGGCGCGAGAACATGACCTTCTTCGGAGCACTCTACCACCTCAACCCCGCCGCGCGCCGCCGCCGCGCCGACGAGATTATCGAGCGCCTGCACCTGGGCGACATTGCCGACCGGGCCGTGGAGACGTATTCCTCCGGCCAGAAAATGAAGCTGGCCTTTGCCAAGGCGCTGATCAACGACGCGCCGCTGTTGATTCTGGATGAGCCGACCAACACCCTCGACTTGCCCTCGGCCCGCGAACTGCGCGCCGTAGTTCACGAACTGAATCAGGAGGGCAAGACCGTCATCTACACCACCCACATCATGGCCGAGGCCGAAACGATGTGTGACCGGGTGGCGATCATTGATCGCGGCGAAGTGCTGGCCCTGGGCAATGTGCCGGAACTCAAGGCCTCGCTCAACCGTGAGGCCGTCATCCGCATCGAAGGCGTGATTTCGGCCAAAGCCAGCCAGGCGGTGCAGGCCCTGCCCGGCGTCAGTCAGGCGGCTACCACCCCGGTCAACGGCCATGTCCAGCTCACGGTAATGGCGCAGGATCATCAGGCCTTGCTCCCGCGCCTGATCGAAACGCTCACTGCCTACAATGCCGTCATGCAAAAGATCACCCCCGAAGAAGTCACGCTGGAAGACGTGTTCATCGCCCGCACCGGGCGAACGTTGGCCGACGACACGCGGGTGAAATGAGCGGCTGGCTATGGCGACGATAACCCACCCCACCTTCGGCCAAAAACTCTCCGCCATGCTGGCTGAGACGCGGCTTCGCCTGCTCAACATCAGCCGCTACCCCGGCCAACTTGTGCTGGAGATCATCATCCCGGTCGTCTTCGCTTCGATGCCCATGTTGCTGGGCCGGGCCACTGCCGGGGCCGACGCCGGCGCGAACTTTGCCGCCAACACCGGCACGGCGAATTACGTCGCCTTCCTGCTGATCGGCTCGAACGTGTTCACCCTCGTCTCCAACGCCTTCTGGCACATTGCCTACTGGTTGCGCTTCGAGCAGGAGACCGGCACGCTGGAAGCAATTTATCTCACGCCCACTTCCAGCCTCAACCTGGCCGCCGGGGTGGCGGTGTATAGCGCCATTCGCGGGCTGACGGCGGCCATCCTGTCCTACATCATCGGCTGTCTGGTATTTCAGGTCAACCCGCTTCAGGGCGATGTGCTGTTGGCGCTGGCCTTCATCTTCGTCGGCCTGATCCCGTTGTACGGCGTTGCCTTCCTGTTCGGCGCGCTCGTGCTCAAAGTTAAAGAGTCCAACGCGCTGGTCAGTTTGATGCAGTGGGTGGTTAGCTTTCTCATGGGCATCTTTTTTCCGATCACGGTTCTGCCGCCCTTCATCAGGTTTGTGGCCTTGCTCTTCCCACCTACCTGGATCACCAACGGCGTGCGCTCCTCTTTGCTCGGCGTGGGTTTCTTCTTTGGCCAGTGGTATTTCGACATGGCGGTGCTCTGGGCCTTCCTGCTCTTTGCCCCTCTGTTCAGCTTCTGGGTGTTCAACCGGGTGGAGCGGAACGTGAAGGCTAACGAAGGGGTGGGGGAATTTTGATTTTAGATTGCAGGTTGACGATTAGCTATGGCTGCTCTAACTCCCCACTCTAACTCTAAACTTCTCACCGGCCCCGCCGCCTGGTGGAGTTCGCTGGCCGCGATGTCCAAAAAAGAACTGCTCATCATGCTTCGCTACCCGGTGGAGCTGGTGTCCTCTTTCGGGCAGGTGTTCCTGATCGTCATCATCCTCACCCTGGCCGGGTTGATGTTCTCTAAAGACGGCGTGCGGCCTTCCGACGGCAATTCCAACACCGCCGGGGTGGTGGTTTACGGCTTCATCCTGTTCATGTTCCTGAGCGACACCTTGTGGACAATCGGCTACAACGTCCGGCGCGAACAGAAACAAGGCACGCTGGAACAACTCTACCTCAGCCCGGCCTCCAAATTTGCCAGCCTGCTCTCTCGCGTCACCGTCACCCTGACCTGGACGGGCGTGCTGTGTGTTGCCTCCGCTTTTCTCATGAGCGCCATGATCGGCAGACTGCCCTTCACCAATTTGCCGCTCGGCGTCTACATTCTCATCATGGCCCTGGCGGGCACGTTTGGCGTCGGCTTTGCCTTTGCCGCCCTCACCTTGCGCGTGCGCGAAACCGGCCAGACCCTGGCCAACTTTTTCCAGTTTGCCTTCATGGTCCTCTGCGCGCCGTTCTTCCCGTTCTCGGCTTTGCCGGGTTGGATGCAAAATATCTCGCGTCTCATTCCGCTGTCGTACAGCGTAGACGCCTTCCGTACCGTGCTCATGGGAACCCCGCCCGAACTTGCCTCGCTTCCGGTTGAGATTGTCGTCGTCACCGCCTTTGGTCTGCTCATGCCATTCGCCGGCTACTGGTTGTACCGCCGTGAAGAAGACATCGCGCGCACCAAAGGGAGTCTATCGGAGTATTGAGATGGCAAGCGACAACGAGCGCATGCAAATCTTGCAGATGATCGAGGACGGCAAGATCAGCGTAGAGAGGAACACGTATGGCAACCATTGAAGAACGCATGAAGATTTTGAAGATGATCGAGGAAGGCAAAATCAACGCCGAAGAAGGCGCGAAACTGCTGGCCGCCCTGGCCGACAGCCGCCGCACGCCGCCCCCGGTGTCCGCCGCCTCCCTCACCGGCGGCTCGGCCCGCTGGTTACGCATCCGCGTCACCGACAGCGTCACCGGTAAAACCAAAGTCAACGTCAACCTGCCCATGGGCCTGGTGGACGTAGGCCTGAAGATTGGCGCCCGCTTCGCCCCCGAAATTGACGCCGAGCAAATGGACGCCATCAATCAAGCCCTCAAGAGCGGCCTGTCGGGCAAGATCATTGACGTCACCGACGAAGAAGACGGCGAGCACGTCGAAATTTTTGTGGAGTAAACGCAATGATCCATGAACGCAAAGCCACGTTCTGGGATGATCACGACAAATACCAGACCCAGAGCATGCTCATGTCGCCAATGGAGCGCCGCATTGTCGGCGCATTCTACGGGGCACTGCTCGGCAGTTTATACGCCCTGGTTGCCGGGACGATAGATGCTATCCTCTTCCGCGATCTGCCACTGCGGGTAGATTGGCGGTCGGTGGGACTGTCGGTGCTGGCTGGCGGGGCGGGCGGCCTGGCGTTGGGGGTGATCATTGCCTGGTCGAACGAGACGCTGAAAGGCATCGCCGCGGGCGCTTTGGCTATTGCCGCCTCGGGTGTGGTCAGAGCCTTCATCGCCCCCGCCGCCGACGTGGCCGTGATTGCGATTATTCTGCTCTACACCTCCCTGCCGTTTGCCGCCCTCAGCTTGCCCATTTCTATAGCCCTCCGGTTGATCATCAATCGCTATGAGCGTAATCTCCAAAAGCAGGGCGCACAGCAGCGCACGGCCCAGGGCATCCTGCTGGCCGGGGCGATTGCCCTGGCAGTTTTTGCCGGGTCGTGGTCGCAAATGCCGCCGGCTTCGGTGGAAGCTGTCCGCAAAGTCAATCGCCTCATGCAAGCTACGCTCTCTGCCCCGGCAGACAAAATGCTTCCGGTTGCCCTGCTCGGCATCGAGGATTTCCGGTCACGCGCCGGCGAAAGCTACGTGATGGATCAACGCAAGTCGCTGGCCACTGCCGATGGCATTGACGTGCAAGTGAATTTTGACAATGGCTTTGTCGTCACCTGCCTGGTGGATAATCAAACGTTGACGGTGCTGTGCGAGGAAGGCGGGGCGCTCTTCGGCCCGTTCCAATTCGACCCCAGCGATCAACGCTAGGGCAGATTCTAAGTTGGTTGGCGGTTGGGGTGGTAAGACCTGTCAGGTTTGCTTCGCAAAACCTGACAGCCTTGACCACCCGACGTCATAAACAAGAAAATGCAAAAACTGATTCTACGTCTAATCATCAACGCGATTGCTCTGTGGGTGGCGATCACGTTCGTGCCGGGCATCCATGCCCCGCAAAACTGGCTGGCAATTCTGGGCCTGGCGCTGATCTTCGGCCTGGTTAATGCCCTCTTCCGCCCACTGCTCAAACTGCTCACCTGCCCGCTCATCCTCCTCACCCTGGGCTTGTTCACCTTGCTCATCAACACGGCCCTCTTCTGGCTGACAGGCATGGTTGGCAGTTGGTTCAATATTGGCTTCACTGTGGACGGCTTCTGGCCCGCCTTCTGGGGGGCGCTCATTGTGTCGCTGGTGAGCCTGACTCTCACCCTGCTCGTCAAAGACGAATTGGAGGGCAAGCGGCGGCCTGCGCCTCAGCGAAGCTGATCGCTGCTAATTGCATCCGTAGGTCTGAGCCGCTAACTTAACAGTATAGGTTTTAGGCGATAATTGCTGGCAAAGGTTGAGACTTCTATGATTGAGACCGATTCGACGCCCGTAACCCGCGCCCTGGCCGCGCTCAACATCCCCCATCGCCTCTTTCGTCACCCCGGCCCAATCCACTCGCTGGAGCAGGCCGCGCAAGAGCGGAGGCAATCGCCCGATCAAGTGGTGAGAAGCATCGTTTTCCGGGTTGGGAAAGATGACTACGTGATGGTGCTAATTGCCGGCGCACGCCAGGTGTCGTGGCCGGCCCTGCGTCGCCATCTCGGCCAGTCGCGCCTGACGATGGCGAACGAGTCCGAGTTGTTGGCCGCCACCGGTTATCAAATCGGGGCGGTGTCCCCGTTTGGCCTGCCCCGGCCCCTTCGCCTCCTGCTCGACGAAAGTGTCCTGGCCCCGGACGAAATCTCCATCGGCTCCGGGGAGCGGGGCGCAACCGTCATCCTGCGCTCCGAAGATTTGCGGCAGGCGCTGGGCGAGGCCGAAGTGGGTCAATTTGCCGGGGCCTAGACCTGCCGGGTCTGGTCGAAAGTGCGGTGAAGCTTCAGCCCGGCAAGACCCGGCAGGTCTTACTCTTGGCGGTGGTGAAGAACATCACTAAGTTGACAAACCGACTTTTTGTGTTAAACTCGAAATGTCTCACTTATTTGACGAAGTGATTAAAACTGACACATATCAAAAAGAGAGAAAGTCTGGATGAAAATGGCCGGGAGAAGGCTGGGAACATGAATCGGCGCGTAAAACTACAACCCACATACGGGCATTTCAAGAGCCAGTCTGGAAAACAGACTGGCTCTTTTATTTATGAGTAATATCCTCTGAATTACCTGATTTTTGACATGACATATGCTCTTCGATTTTGAGGAGAATGGAACATGATGATCGCCGAACAAACTGAATTCAAAGAAATCCTCTACGAAAAGCGCGACTGGGTGGCGCGGATCACCATCAACCGCCCGCACGCTTATAACGCTTATAGCACCGAGGCGCTGGTTGAACTGGCGGCGGCCTTTCGTCAAGCGGCGTTTGACGACGGGGTCGCCGTGGTCGTTTATACCGGCGCGGGCGACCGGGCCTTTTGCACCGGCGGCGATGTGAAGGAATATGCCGCCAAATACACCAGCCGACCGCGAGACTACTGGAAATACATGGGCCTGTTCAGCGCCTATATCGAAAGCATTTTGAATACGGGCAAGCCGGTGGTTGCGCGGCTGAACGGCATGGCAGTGGGAGGCGGAAACGAAAGCCATCTGGCGTGCGACCTGTCGGTGATCGCCGAACACGCCTACGTTGGGCAGGTTGGCACCGGGGTGGGCAGTGTGGCGGCAGGTGGGGCCACGCAGTGGCTCCCCATCTTCGTCGGCGACCGGCGGGCGCGATATATGTTGATGACCAATCGTCGGATCCCGGCCTATCAGGCTTTGGAGTGGGGGCTGGTCAACGAAGTCGCGCCGTCGGTGAAGAAGGACGGCGAGTTTATCAGCCACGCCACGGCAGAGCAGATTGCCAAAGCACAGAAGGGCCAGGACGGCTATTCGATTGACCTGTCCAGGCTGGACGAAGCCGTGCAGGCGCTGTGCGAGGAGTTGATCCAGAAGTTCCCGGAGTGCATGCGCTACACCAAACAGCAGACCAACTTCTGGAAAGACCTGGCCTGGCACCAGACCATCGGCCATGCGCGGGACTGGCTGTCGGTTCATTACACCTCCTGGGAGCCGATGGAGGGGATGAACGCCTTCGTGGAGAAACGGCCGGCGGATTATCTCAAACTGAGGCAGAAGGCGGCGGCGGGCGAATCGTCGGAATTCATGTGGGGCGCGTACGCGCAAAACTGCCCCAAATGCGGGGCCAAGTATCTGCCGGAAACTTTCGAGTTTTGTGGCAAGTGCGGCGCCGCGTTGAACGGTCATCATGAATAACGGAGGAGAGGACGAATGACAACACGAGTCCTAAATGGCGTGCCGTACCAGTCATTGGCCGACGTGCTGATGCTGTGCCGTGAACTGGTAGAGGACCCGGACTTCCCCACCGTGAAGCGGTGGCGGGAGACGGGGGGCAAAGTGGTCGGGCACTTCCAGGTGTACTTCCCGGAAGAAATTGCTCACGCGGCAGGGCTGTTGCCGCTGAAGATGCGGGGCGCGCAGATTGAGGCGCGCCGGGCCGAGGCGCGGTTCGGCTCTTATCTGTGTTCGATTTTGAAAACGTCGCTCGAACTGGCGTTGAGCGATCGGGTGAAGCTGGACATGTTCGTCTCTCACCCGATCTGCGATGCGGCCCGCAACCTGGCCGCCGTGTGGGGGCGCAACTTTTCCTACCCCTGCCAGATTCTCTACTTGCCGCAGAACGCCAACTCGAAGTATTCGGCGCAATACCTGCGCCACGAGTATGACCGGCTCAAGCGCGAGATCGAAGCGGTGGCCGGGCGCACAGTCACCGACGATGACTTGCGCGACTCCATCAAAGTGTTCAACGAGAACCGGCGGCTCATACATAAGTTGTACGCGATCAAACGCGAAACGCCCTGGTTGCTTTCGACCGACGAGGCTTACGTGCTGATGTCAGTCGGCGGCATGATCCCGCGCGAGGAGCATAACGATTTGCTCCAGGCTGTTATCCCCCAAATTGAAGCCCGCACGGCGAAACCGCAAGACCGAATCCGGGTCGTATTCGAGGGCGGCTTCTGTGAACAGCCGCCGCTGGATTTGCTCCGCGCCATTTCCCTGTCGTGCTACGTGGTGGACGACGACTTGCTGATCGGCCTGCGCTACATTTTGGAAGACGTGCCGACTGAGGGCGACCCGCTGTTCAATTTGGCCGAGGCCTACCTCGAGAAGTCGTCGTACAGCCCGGTGCAGCACGACCTCCGCAAGCCGAAAGAGGAGATGTTACTCAAACGACTCAAGGAGTCGCGGGCCAGCGCGGCCATTATCACGGCGGCCAAAATGTGCGAGCCGGGGTTGGACGAGCAAGTAGCGTACACGAAGATGCTAGACGAACAGAACATTCCCTACTTCGTCAGCGAGTTTGAAGAAAGCATGACCAGTTTCGATCACTTGCAAATCCAGCTGGAGACGTTTGTGGAGAATTTGTTGTTTGCGTAAAGCGTAACGTATCTATCCCTTACGTTTTATGCTTCACGTTTTACGAGGAGTTTATGCAATGAGCGACGGCCAAACCACAGATAGCATTGTCGGACGGGGGAACCGGGACGGGGCGCAGTTGTTCCGTGACTGGTTTGAGAATATGACGCACGCGCCGGAGCGCAGCGAGAAGTCGGCGTACGTGTTCGTGATGGGCAGTATCGCCGAAATACTGCGCGTCTTCGACTTTCACACCGTCTTCCCGGAGATCAATTCTCTGCAGACGGCAGTGCGGCGCGTGGCGCACGAATACCTCAACATCGCTGAAGACTACGGCTACTCGCCGGACATCTGCGGCTACGTGAAGGCGGATGTGGCGATGCAATTGCAAGGCGGCAAGCATCCCATGGGCCGTATCCCCAAGCCGGACATTGCCGTTTATACCAATGCCTGCAACACCTACATCAAGTGGGCTGAGATTTGGGAGCGGATGTATCACATCCCGATCTTCACGCTCGACGTGCCCGGCACGCGCCAGCACCTCGGGCAAACCTGGCCCGGCCACCCCGACTTCGAGGAAGACAAAAAGTACGTCGCGGCCCAACTCAAAGAATTGATCGCAACGTGCGAGGAAGTGTCGGGCAAGAAATTCGACATTGATAAGTTGCGCGAAATCATGACCCACGCCAACGCCATGAGTCGCGCCTGGAAGCGCCTGCTGGCGTTGAACACGAACACGCCGTCGGTGTTCAATGCTGTCACCGATGGCACGGTGTATCTGGGCATGGCCAACGGCTTCCGGGGCACGGCGGCGGGAGCCAAGTACTTCAACGAGGCAGTGGAAGAAATGGAATACAAGGTGGCGCACAAGATCGGCACCCTCCACGACGAGAAGTATCGGCTGATTTTTGTCGGCGTGCCGTGCTACCCCATCTTCCGCCGGTTCAACGAAATGTTTGCCGAGTGGGGCGGGGCGTTCGTCAGTTCTACCTATTTGTGGTTCGCCTCGGGCGGTACCAACTTGGGCGTGGAATACGACGTGAACCGCCCACTCGATAGCTTGGCCGAAGGCGTGTTGATCAGCGTTCGCCATGCGATGGACTCCATGTTCTTCCAGCACCAAACGTTGATTGACATGGTGAAACCGTTCAGGGTGGACGGCGTGGTGTACCACCCGATCAAATCCTGCCGCACTGTTTCCACCGGCCTGGCCGACAACCGGCGGTCACTGCTGGAAGCGTGCGACGTGGGCAGTCTGTTCATCGAGTCCGACATGATGGACAAGCGGGTAGTTTCGGAAGCCCAGCTCAAGAACCGGATTGACGCCTTTTTTGAGGGGTTGGCGACGCGCAAGCAAATGGCGGGTGGCAGATAGCCGCTTCGCGTAGCAGATAGCCGGCCGCCTTTTTCAATCAGCCATCGCCTATCTGCTATCAGCCATAAGCTATCAGCCATCGGCAAGGAGTGTTTACCATGGCATACGCCGCAGGTGTAGATGTAGGTTCAACTCAAACCAAAGCGATCATCCTCAATGAGAATCGCCAGATTATCAGCCGGTCGTTGATTGACACCGGGGCCAATGTAGTGCTGGCCGCCGAGAACGCTTACGCCGAGGCGCTGAAGGCGCGGAACCTTGACGAGCGCGAAGTGGAGTACATCGTCGGCACGGGCTATGGCCGGTACAAGGTGACGTTCGGCGATACGCAGATTACGGAAATCTCCTGCCACGGGCGCGGCGCGGTGCATATGTTCCCCGGCACGCGCACGGTGGTGGACATGGGCGGGCAGGACACGAAAGCGATCCGTGTCAGCCCCACTGGCGAAATTCTGGATTTTTGCATGAACGACAAGTGCGCGGCAGGCACCGGGCGCTTCCTCGGCGCGGCGGCGGCGGCGCTGGAGATTCCGCTGGGCGAACTCGGCCAGGTTGCGCTACAAGCCGAGAAGGCGGTGAAGATCAGCACTACCTGCACCGTGTTTGCCGAGTCGGAAGTCGTCTCGTGGCTGGGCAAGGGCAAAAAGATCGAAGACATTTTGCTGGGCGTGCATCAGTCTATCGTGTCCCGGTCGCTGGGGTTGATGCGCCGCGTTGGCATCGAACCGGAGGTGACGTTCACCGGCGGCGTGACCCGCAACGTCGGCGTCGTCACCGTGCTCAACGAGATGTTGGGCTTCCCGGTGAACGTGGGCGAAGAGTCGCACTACATGGGCGCGCTGGGCGCGGCGTTGTTTGCGATGGATCGCATCATGGCCGGGCGCGTTCCGGTGGATGGAAACTAAAGGGAGCACACCATGACCTACACTGCTGGTATTGACGTTGGCTCAACTTACACCAAAGCTATTATCCTGAGTGAAGATAATCGGATCGTCGGACGCGGGCTGGTGAAGACGGGCTTCAAATTGAATGAGGCGGGTGAGCGGGTATTAGGGCAGGCCCTGGCTCAGGCGAACCTGCCGCAAAGCGACATCGCCTACATCGCCAGCACCGGCTATGGCCGCTTTCAAACGGCGATCCGCAACGTCAACGCCACCGATCTCACGGCCTCGGCGCGCGGCGCGCGATTCCTCTTCCCAAAGACGCTCACGATTCTTGACGTGGGCGGGCAGACGATGAAAGCCAGCCGCCTCGACGACGCCGGCAAGGTGAAGTCGTTCCGGCTGAACGACAAATGCGCGGCCGGCACCGGGGCATTTCTGGAAAAGACGGCGCGCTATATGGGTTTCAATACGGAAGAGATCGGGCCGCTGGCGGCGACGTCCAAAACGATCGTGCCCATCTCCGGGGTGTGCGCCGTGTTCGCCGAGTCGGAAGTGATCAACTGCCTGTCGCAGGGCAGCGCCCCGGCAGACATCATGCAAGGGGCAATCGCCTCGCTGGTAGACCGCTCGGTGCAGTTGATGAAACGGGTACAGATGGAGCCGGAGTTCACATTGGTAGGCGGCATTCTGCGCTTTGAGACGATGGCGAAAGTGGTGCAGGAAAAGCTGGGGACGAAGGTGAACGTGCCGAAAGACGATCTGGTGCAATACGTGGCCGCGCTGGGGGCGGCCTTGCTGGCCCAGTACCGCTTACGCAAACTGGGCGAGCAGGGCGCGCAGACCGAAAGCGAAAAGCAGTTGGCCTGAGAATGCCCGATTTAGATTTGCAGTTTCTTCAATGGCGAACCGGCGACGGGGCGGGCTACCTGACCCTCAAACGCCCGCCGCTCAACGTCGTCAACATCGCCATGCTCCGCGAAATGATTTCGGCGCTCGAAGCCGCCGCGCAAGATTCGACAATGCACGCCCTGGTGCTTAGCGCCGAGGGAAAGATGTTCTCTGCCGGCGTGGACGTGGCCGACCACACCGCCGACAAAGTGGGGGAGATGATCCCGTTATTTGACCGGGTCTGCGCCGCCCTGGCCGACTTTCCGGCCCCCACCCTGGCCGTTGTTCAGGGGCATGCCCTCGGCGGCGGGTGCGAACTGGCCTTGTGTTGTGACCTCATCGTCGCCGCCGAAGGCGCGAACTTCGGCCAGCCGGAAATCAAACTGGCGGCGATTGCCCCCATTGCCGCCCTCCGTTTGCCGGGAACGGTGGGCTACCGCCGCGCCGCCGAACTGCTGTTTACCGGCGACGCGGTTGGGGCGGCAGAGGCGGCCCGCATCGGGCTGATCAATCGCGCGGTTCCGGCAAGTGAACTCGATCAAGTTGCCGGGCAATACGTCGGCAAACTGCGCGGCTTGAGCGCGGCGGCGTTGCGCGCCTGCAAGCGCGCGGCGCGGCTGGGCGCAGATGGCTGGGCGAACCTGCCTTCAATGGAAAAGCTTTATCTCGAAGAGTTGATGTCAACCGAAGACGCGCATGAAGGTGTAGCGTCGTTCATTGAGAAGCGCGCCCCGGTTTGGAAGAACAGGTAATGGGTAATTAGAGATGGGAGATTGGAAATTATGAAGGCTGCAATCTTTCGCGAACCGCATCAGCCGCTCACCATCGAAGAGATTCCCACGCCGACGCCGAAGGCAGGCGAGATCGTAATGAAGGTAGCCGGGTGCGGCGTGTGCCATACCGACTTGCACTTCATCGATCACGGCGTTCCGACGTTCAAGAAGCCGCCGCTGGTGCTGGGGCACGAGGCCTCTGGCACGGTGGCGGCGGTGGGTGAAGGAGTGAAGGACTGGAAGGAGGGCGACCGTTTGATTCTGCCGGCTGTATACGGATGCGGGCAGTGCCGCATGTGCCGCCTGGGGCGAGAGAACGTGTGCGAGAACATGGTGTTCTTCGGCAGCAGCGTGGACGGCGCGTACGCCGAATACGTGCTCTCCCCGGCCTACCCCGCCATCCCACTGCCGCCCGAAATTCCGCTCGTCGAAGGCGCCATCATCGCCGACGCGACGACCACGCCGTTTCACGCGGTCGTCAATCGGGGCCAGGTGAAGCCGGGTGAGGCAGTGGTGGTGTTCGGGTGCGGCGGCATCGGACTGAACTGTGTGCAGGTGGCGGCGGCAGTTGGCGGCCAGGTGATTGCAGTGGATATTGCCGATCACAAGTTGGAATGGGCGCGCAAGCTCGGCGCAAAGGCCACCGTCAACCCCAAGTCGGTTGAGCGGCTGGATAAAGAACTGCGCAAGCTCACCGGCGGCGGCGCGGACGTGGCGTTTGAGTGCATTGGCAACCCGGCGACGCAAGAGCAGGCGTTCAACTCCGTGCGCGCCGGCGGACGGTTCGTGGTCGTCGGCTCTTCCGACAAGCCAATGAGCCTCAACACCGGCAAAGTGATGTTCCGCGAAATCGAAATCATCGGCTCGCTCGGTTGCCGCACGGTGGATTATCCCCGCGTGCTGGAGTTGGTGCGGCGAGGCAGGATCAAAGTCGCCGAGCTGGTGACGGCCAAATTCCCGCTCGACGAGATCAACGCCGCCTTCGACACTTTGCGGCGCGGCGAGGGGATTCGGTCGGTGATTGTTCCGTAATCTCCAATTCTCCAATTCTCTGATCTCGAATCGAGAAGTGGAGAAGTGGAGAATTAATGTCCATGCTCATCGACTTCCACATCCACGTTTCCCGAAGCGAGCACGAACGCCCGTGGGTGTTGGAGTTTATCAAGAGCCAGCATCAAGGTGACGACTTATGGGCCTTTATCGATCGGGTGTTGACGCCGACGGCCATCAGGCCCTTTCTGCAAGAAAACGGGATCGATTGGGCAGTGGCCCTGGCCGAGGATTGCCCGATGACGACCGGGGTGACGCCACACAGCTTTGTGGCCGACCTGTGCGCCAAAGCAAATGCCTTGCCTGATCCACCCACCGGCCCGCGCGGGCGATTGCTTCCATTTGCGAGCCTCAACCCGTACCTCGTCAACGATCTGAGCGTGGAACTGGAGCGGCTGGTCAAGGAATGTGGTTTTCGCGGCCTCAAAGCTTATCCGGTGTATCAGCATCACTACATGAACGATGCGCGCCTGTATCCGCTCTACGCCAAAGCGCAGGAGCTTGGCATCCCGATGCTGGTTCACACCGGCTCGTCGGTTTTCAAGGGCGCGCGCATCAAATACGGCGACCCACTGCATCTCGACGATGTGGCGATTGACTTCCCGAAGCTGACGATTTTGATGGCGCACTCCGGGCGGCCCTTCTGGTACGAGCAGGCCTTCTGGATGGCCCGTCAGCACCAGAACATTTACATGGAAGTCTCCGGCCTGCCGGGGAAGAAATTGCTGGAATATTTCCCGGAACTGGAGCGCGTGGCCGACAAAGTGGTGTATGGCTCGGACTGGCCGGGCAACCCCTATCTGCGGCGCAACGTTGAAGCCATCGAGTCATTGCCATTGAAGGTTGAGACGAAGGAGAAGATTCTGTGGAAGAACGCGGCGCGGATTTTGGGCGTTGAGGTTCGTGGATAGCAGATAGCAAATGGCAGACGGCGAATAGCTATCAGCTATAAGCCATCCGCTATTGGCTGAATAGAAAGGCTGTTGCATGAAAGAACTCCTCTTGGGCAACGAAGCCATCGCGCGCGGCGCGTGGGAGGCGGGGGTGAAATTTGCCTCCGGCTACCCCGGCACGCCGAGCACGGAAATTCTCGAAACGCTGGCCAAAAAATATCCCGAGGTGGATGCCCAGTGGTCGGCCAATGAAAAAGTGGCGTTTGAGGAAGGCATGGGCGCGGCCATCGGCGGACTGCGGGTGCTGGTGACGATGAAGATGGTCGGCCTCAACGTGGCCGCCGACTCGTTTATGGTCTTCCCCTATTCCGGCACCAACGGCGGCTTCGTCGTCATTTCCGCCGACGACCCCGGCATGCACTCGTCGCAAAACGAGCAGGACAACCGCTATTTGGCGTTGATGGCGAAAGTGCCGGTGCTGGAGCCTTCGACGGCCCAGGAGTGCAAAGACTTTGTCAAGCTGGGGCTGGAAATTTCGGAGCAGTTCAGCGTGCCGGTGATGATGCGCACCACCACTCGCCTCGCACACCACAAAGGCCTGGTGGAGCTGGGCGAACGAACCGAAGTGCCGAAGCGCGACTTTGTCCCGGACGCCAAACGGTTTTCAGTCCCGATCTATCGCACGCTCTTGCGGCCCGGCGTGGAGAAGCGCATGGCCAACTTGCGCGAATATGCCGAGACGGCGCCCGTCAATCGAATCGAATGGCGTTCAGGTGGGGCGGGCATCCTGCCCGCCAAAGGCTCGGTTGGTTTCGTCACCAGTAGCATCGCCTATCAATACGTGCGCGAAATCATGCCCGACGCTTCGGTGTTCCGCCTCGGCCTGACTCACCCTCTGCCGAGGCGGGCCTTGCAGGAATTCTGCGCCGCGCACGAAACGGTGTACGTCGTCGAAGAGGGTGAGCCGTTTGTCGAAGAACACATCGCCGCGATGGGGATTACAAACATTGTCGGCAAATCTATCTTCGGCGTCATCGGCGAATACTCGCCGGAACGCATCGCTACCGCCATCGGCTTGAGCATGCCGGACAAGCCTGACTTCGGCAAAGAGATCACCGTTCTGCCGCGCCCACCCATGTTCTGCGTTGGGTGTGGTCATCGCACCGTATTCGACTCCCTGCGTCAACTCAAGGTTACCGTCGCCGGCGACATCGGCTGTTACACGATGGGTGCACTGCCGCCCTACGAGGCCTCGCACACTACCTTCTGCATGGGCGCGAGTATCGCCACCGCCTTCGGGCTGGAGCGCGCCGGGCACGACCGGGCCGTCGCCATCATCGGCGATTCGACGTTTGTGCATTCCGGTATTCCGCCGCTGATTGACGCCGTTTACAACGGCAGTTCGCTCACCCTCATCATTCTCGACAACTCAACCACCGGCATGACCGGCCAGCAGCCGCATCCGGCGGCGGGCAAGACGCTGAAGGGCAGGCCCGCACCCAAGATGAATCTCGAAGCGCTGGTGCGCGCCGCCGGGGTCAAGCAAGTGCAGGTGGTGGACACGTGGGAACGCAAAGAGGTGACGCGAGCGATCCGTTCGGCAGTTGCTCACGAAGGCCCGGCGGTCGTCATCGCCCAAGGGCCGTGCCAGCGATTGCCGGAGATGAAACTCTCCGAGCGCGGCGAGAAGCCGTACTTCATTGACGAGTCGCTATGCACCAAATGCGACGCCTGTTTCAAAGTGTGGTGCCCGGCAATCACCCGCACCTCGCTGGGCTACCCGGTGATCGATCCGCTCGAATGCACGGCCTGCACGGTGTGCGCCCAAGTTTGTCCGGTGGATGCGATTGGAGCGGTGGGCGGGTGTTAGAGATTAGAGAATTGGAGATTACCCAATCTCCAATTCTCTAATCTCCATTAGCAGACAAGGTTATATGACGACTACTAATCTCATTTTCGCCGGTGTTGGCGGGCAGGGCGTTTTGCTCATCGCCGAGTTGACGGCGCAAGCGGCCGTGCGCGCCGGATATGACGTGAAGCAAACCGAAGTCCACGGCGTGTCGCAACGCGGCGGAAGCGTGGAAAGCCACGTGCGCTTCGGCCCGGAGGTGTATTCGCCGCTCGTCGTCGCCGGGCAGGCCGACGTGGTGATCGGGCTGGAGAAGCTGGAGGCCCTGCGGTACGCGAACTTTGTGAATCAAAAGGCCGGCATTCTGCTAGTCAACGATTACGAGATCATCCCCGGCTCGGTGGCCGGAGCGGCGGAGAAGTATCCGCACCATTCGATTGAATTTCTGCGCCAGAAAGGGCTGAATGTGGCCGCGTTGTCGGCTTCGCAGTTCGCCAAAGACATGGGCGATGGCCGGATGGCGAATGTGATCATGCTCGGCGCAATGTCGGTGCTCGTCCTGCAAATAGAAAAGGAGGTGTGGTTGGCAACGTTGAATGAACGTATCCCGGCGAAACATCGCACTCTGAATCTCAGGGCGTTTGAAACAGGGAGAAGCCTCATGAGAGACGAAAGCAAAAGGGTGAACGGCAGGATGTCCGCTCCCCTGCTTCCAACCCGGTGAGGCCCCAGGAGGCTGATATGACTGACTTGTCTGGCGTTGACCTTATTTACGATTGGAACGTGAAGGGCGAGACGCCCCATTATCCGAAACGAGTGATGGTTGTTGACGAGACACTGCGCGACGGCCTGCAGTCGCCGTCCGTCACCCACCCCTCCATCCAGGACAAGGTGTATCTGCTGTATTTGATGCGCTGTCTGGAGGTAGACGCCGCCGATCTGGGGCTGTGCGGCGCCGGCGAGCGCTTCAAGAAAGATGTGACGGTGCTGGCGAAAGAGATCGTCAACCAGAACATGCCCATCGTGCCGCAAAGCGCGGCCCGCACCCTGGAGAGCGACATTGCCCCGATTGTGGATGCTTCGCAGGAAGCAGGCATCGCCATCGAGGCTTGTATCTTTCTCGGCTCCAGCCCTATCCGCCAGTACGCTGAAGGGTGGAATCTGGACACCTTACTGCGGCTGACCGAATCGTCGGTGTCGTTCGCCGTCACCCACGGCCTGCCGGTGATGTTCGTCACCGAAGACACCACCCGCGCTCAGCCAGAAACATTGAAGGAAATCTATAGCTGTGCCATTCGCAGTGGCGCGCACCGCATCTGTGTGGCCGACACCGTAGGCCACGCCACGCCCGAAGGCGTGCGAAACCTGGTTCGTTTTTTGCGGAAAGTCGTGGAGGACGTGAATCCTGAAGTGGGGATTGACTGGCACGGCCACAAGGATCGCGGCCTCGACATCGTGAACACGTTGGCCGCCATCGAGGCCGGGGCCGACCGGGTGCACGCCTGCGCTATGGGCGTCGGCGAGCGATCTGGCAACACGCCAATGGAGATTCTGTTGGTCAACCTCAATCTGTTGGGCATCGCCAGCCGCGATCTCAAAGGGTTGCCCGAATACTGCCAGGTGGTATCGCAGGCGTGCGGCGTGCCGATCCCGTTCAACTACCCAATCGTCGGCGCGGACTCGTTCCGCACTGCCACCGGCGTGCATGCGGCGGCGATTGCCAAAGCCATCACTCGCAACGACGCCTGGCTGGCCGACCGGGTGTATTGCGGCGTCCCGGCGAGCATGGTCGGGCGGACGCAGGGCATCGAGATCGGCCCGATGTCGGGCGAACACAACGTCCGGTTCTGGTTGCGCGACCACGAGGTCGAAGAGCACCCGGTGTTTGTCGAGAAGATACTCGCCGCGGCTAAACGCTCAAGCAAATTGCTGACTGAGGACGAAATCAAACGAATCGTGATTGTGTTGCGCCAGCGATTGAAGCAAGGCGAAACAGTGACCGACGAGGAGTTGGAAATAGCCTTTGCCGGCGCGGTTGCCGCTGAGAGGAGGTGAGTGGCCGAGTCCGCAAAACATTGTCGATAAATTCGCTGTTATAGACTCACACCCGTTTCTCAAAGTTGAGAGGAGAAGAGACATGAAAAACAAATTTCACATTCTGTTGACCGGGTTGGTGATAGCCGCGCTGATGGTATCAGCCTGCGGCCAGGCGACGACTGCCGCGCCGACAACTGCGCCGACGGAGCCGCCGCCGACTGCTAAACCCGCCGAGTCGCCCACCGAGGTCCCTGCCGCCCCTACGGAGGTGCCCGCCCCTGAAGAGGGTGAGCCTTACCGCATTGGGGCGTTTTTCTCGACCACCGGTCCGGTCTCCTCGCTGGGGCAACCCGAATGGGGTACGGTGATCATGCTCGCCGAGGGCATCAACGGCGATGGCGGGATCATGGGGCCAGACGGGAAACTGCACAAGCTCGACGTGCGGAAATATGACGATCAATCCGATGCCACCAAGGCCGTCGAAATCGCCAAGAAACTGGTCGAAGAAGACAAAGTGCCGGTGATCATCGGTGGCAGTGGCAGTCCGGCGAGCATTGCCGTCATCGAGACCGTCACCAATGCCGGGGTGCCGTTCATCTCGGTAGCCTCGTCGTCCCTGATTGTCACCGCCGCCGATGGAACCCAGAATCATTGGGTGTTCAAGACGCCGCAACAAAACTATCCGGTGGCCCTTGTTCAGGCGGACTGGATAAAGGCGCACAACATAACCAAGGTCGCCTCTTTAGGGGTCAACAATGCCTTCGGTGCCGACTCGATGGCGGCGCTGAAGAGGGTAGCCGGGGAAAACGGGCTTGAAATCGTATGGGAGGGCACATTTGAGCCTCGAGACACGGACTTCAGCGCGCAACTGACTGCTATCCTGGGCACCGAGGCGGAGGCGCTGGTCGTTCACGCCACTCCCGGCGAAGGCGCGCCGCTGACCGTGCAATTCCGGGCCATGGGGTTTGAGATCCCACTCGTGCACAACCACGGCATCGGCAACCAGGCGTTCATTAGCACCGCCGGAGCAGACGCAGAGGGCGTGCTGTTCCCGATCGGCAAATTGCTGGTAGCCGATCAGCTTGCCGACAGCGACCCGCAAAAGGCTGCCCTGTTGCAGTATCAAGAGGAATATATTGCCACATTCGGCAGTAAACCCAGCACCTTTGGCGGGCATGCCTGGGATGCGATGATGATGGTGGTGGACGCGCTCAAGGCCGTTGGCCCCGATTCCGCCGCCATTCGTGACTATCTCGAAACCAAGCTCACGAACTGGGTTGGCATCAGTGGCATCTTCAATGTCAGCGCCGCCGATCACACCGGCATCGGCAAAGAATCGCTGGTGTTGGTGGAGATCAAGGATGGGGGTTGGGTGTACGTTGACCCGGCAGATTACGCCAACGTGCCGTAGGGAAAGTAAGAAGGATGAAGGATGAATTATGAAGTGTTCATCCCTCATAATTCATCCTTCATAAATTCCACCATGTCATTCACTGATCAACTCGCTCAATATCTCATCTCCGGCATCACTCAGGGCAGTATCTATGCGTTGATCGCGCTCGGCTTCGTGACGATCTACAACGTGACCGGCATCATCAACTTCAGCCAGGGCGAGTTTGCGGTGATCGGCGCGTTTATCGCCATTACGGCGGCGCAAAAAGTGTTGTTGTTCCAGGGGCAAGTGACAGTTGGGTTGGAATGGCCGTTGCCGGTGGCGATCCTCGCCGGGGTGGCCGGCGCGGTGCTGGTGGGGGTGTTGCTATACCGCTTGGGCATTCAACCGGCGCGGCACGCTTCGCCGCTTAGCCAGATTGTGGCGACCATCGGCGCCTCCATTGCCTTGCGCGGCCTGGTGCTGTTGGCCTGGGGCACTGACCCTTATCGCCTGCCGCCCTTCACCGCCGGCAAACCGTTGAAACTGTTGGGCGCCGTCCTCACCCGCCAGGGCGTGTGGGTGATGGGGCTAGCCGCGGTGGCGGTGGTGGGGTTGTATCTGTTCTTCCAATACACCTTGATCGGCAAGGCTCTGCGGGCCAGTTCGGCCAACCCGGGCGCGGCGCGGCTCATGGGCATTAACACCCGGCGCATGGGGCTGATTGCGTTCGCGCTCAGCGCCGGATTGGGGGCGCTGGGCGGAATCGTCATCGCGCCGGTGACGTTCATGACTTACGACCGGGGGTTGATGCTGGCCCTCAAAGGGTTTGTGGCCATGATCATGGGCGGCCTGACGAATCCGTTCGGGGCGGTAGTTGGCGGCCTCACCCTGGGGATTGTCGAATCGCTGGCCGCCGGCCTGATCTCATCCGGCTATAAAGACGCATTCGCGTTTGCAGTTTTATTCCTGGTGTTGTTGGTGCGGCTGGGCGGGCTGATCAAACGCGGCAGTGGCGAAGCGCTGGAGCGGGCGGGGTTGTAGCATGAAATTCTCGTTCGGTCAGTTGGCGGTCGTGGGATTGGTGGCGGTCATCGCCGCCGCCCCGGCGATCGTCGGCAACAATTATCAAGTCTTCATCCTGACGCTGATCGGCCTTTACACGATGCTGACTGTGGGCCTGTCGTTGGTGATGGGATACGCCGGCCAGGTGTCGCTGGGCCACGCCACTTTCTATGGCGTTGGCGCGTATGCCACTGCGCTGTTGAGCGCGCGCGCCGGATGGCCGTCGTGGGCCGCGCTAATAGTTGCCACGGCGCTGACCGGGCTGATGGGCTTTGTGATTGGCGTGCCCATTTTCCGCCTGCGCGGGCACTATCTGGCAATGGCGACGTTGGGGCTGAACGTCATCTTCAGCCTGATCTTGAAGAACGAAGCCGGAATCACTGGCGGGCCGTCGGGCTTTACCGGCATTCCGCCGCTGGCGGTGGGTCGTTTTGTGTTCGACAGCGACGTAAGGATGTATTACCTGGTGTGGACGATGGTGTTAGGCTCGTTGTGGCTGTCCTTGAACATCGTCAATTCGCGTGTGGGCCGGGCCTTGCGGGCTATTCACGCCAGCGAGGTGGCGGCCGAGACTTTGGGCGTGGACGCCAATGCTTACAAACTGCGCGTGTTTGCGCTGGCCGCCGGATTCGCGGGGCTGGCGGGCGGCCTCTATGCCCAAGCCGTCCACTTCATCAGCCCGTCCAGTTTCGACATTCTGGTTTCGGTTGAACTGGTCACGATGACGGCCATCGGCGGGTTGGCCAGCGTTTGGGGTTCCGTTTTTGGCGCGGCCACGGTGGTGTTCCTCGGCCAATTCATTCGCGACAAAATGGCTCTGGTGCTGGCCGGCGCATCTGGCGAACAAGAGATTATTGTTTTTGGCTTGCTATTAGTCATCATTATGGTGTTCCTGCCGGAAGGTTTGACGGCGGGAGGATTGAAACTCATTCGCAGGTGGCGAATGGCAGATGGCAGATAGCAGATGGCGGATGGCAAATGGCAGGTAGCAGATAGCAGATGGCAGGTAGCAGGAGTCAATTCAGTTTGGACGCTCTAATCCGCCCATTGCCTTTGGTTCTAAGTTGTATCCGCCACTGCCGGGAAGTCTCCCCGACAGAACCAAAGGTGCTAAGAGAATCGAAGGTCATTAGCGGATTAGATTGCTTCCCCTAACGTTTGTCTGCTTTGGGAGAAGTTGTATGTATCAACCCGATCTCGAAACTCTTCCTCGACCTCAATTGGAAGCCCTGCAACTTGATCGCTTGCGGGCGGCGCTACGTCGTATTTGCGACAACAACCCGCAGTATGCCAAACGGCTCAACGGCCCCGGCCCGGGCGACGTTCGCTCGTTGGATGATGTTCGCCGCCTGCCCTTCCTCACCAAAGAAGACTTGCGCCAGGCTTATCCGTTCGGCCTGACCTGTGCTCCCCAAACCGACTTCGCCCGGATGCACATGAGTTCCGGCACAACCGGCACACCCATCATCTGCCCGCACACCGAAGGCGACGTGGTCCAGTGGAGCGAGATCATGGCCCGCTGTTTGACGGCGGCAGGCCTCACCCGCGCCGACGTGCTTCAGATTACGCCCTCGTTCGGATTGTTCAACGGCGGCTTTGGCTTTCACTACGGGGCAACCGCTATCGGCGCAATGATCGTTCCTATCGGGGCCGGGCGGACGCCACTGCAATTGCAGTTCATGCGTGACCTCGGCTCAACCGCCATTGCGGCCATTGCCTCGTACCCTCTCCGACTTATCGAAGTGGCCGACAAAGAGGGCTTCGACTTTCGGCGCGACAGCAAACTACGAATTGGCGTCTTCGGTTCGGAGATTTGGAGCGATGAGATGCGCCGCCGCATCGAGGAGCGGATGGGCATCGAGTCGTTCGACATCATCGGCATGACCGAGTCGGGCGGGGTGGGCATGGGCATTGACTGCGCCGCGCACGATGGGATTCACGTTTGGGAAGACCATTATTTGATCGAGATTGTCAATTGGGAGACCGGCGAGCGGGTGCCCGACGGCGAGTGGGGCGAGATGGCGGTGACGACGCTGACCCGCGAAGCCCTGCCCCTGATTCGATTCCGCACCCACGACATCACCCGCGTTGTCAGCCGCAAGCCGTGCCAGTGCGGCCGCACCAGCCTCAAGATAGCCCGCTTCTCGTGCCGCACCGACGACATGCTCAAGGTGAAAGGCATCAACTTCTATCCCAAGCAGGTGGAGAGTACCTTGCTCAAGTATCCCGAAGTGGGCAACGATTATCTCATCGTGATCGAGCGGGTGGATGGGGGCGATCGGATGGCGGTGAACGTCGAGACGCGAGGCTTGCCCTGGCCGGAGGAACTCTCGCGGCAACTGTCCGACGATCTGTATAACATGATCGGCCTGCGCGCCGAAGTAAACATCCTTCATCCCGGTGAACTGCCCCGGCCGGAGGGCAAGGCGGTGAGGGTGCAGGACAAAAGGAAACGATGAAGGCTGAATTATGAAGGATGAACCGCAACATGAATTCATCCTTCATCCTTCATCCTTCTGCCTTCGTCAATGAGCGAAGTCATTCTCGAAGCAAGAGGCATCCAAAAATCCTTCGGCGGGGTGATGGCCGTGGCCGGGGTAGATTTGACGATCCGGCGCGGGGAGATATTCGCCCTCATTGGCCCCAATGGCGCAGGCAAGACGACGACCTTCAACCTGCTCTCCGGCACTCATGCGCTCGACCGGGGTGAGGTGGTTTTCGACGGCCAGCCCGTGACCGGGCTTCCAGCGCATCGTGTCGCCGCCCTGGGCCTGGTGCGCACCTTTCAGAATTTGCAAATCTTTGGCTCGATGACCGTGCTGGAGAATGTCATGGTCGGCTGTCACCTTCACAGTCGGGCGGGGTTTGCGGCGGCGGCCTTGCGCCTGCCGGGCGTGATCGCCGAAGAACGCCGCGTCCGCGGCCAGGCGCTGGAGTTTTTAGAGATGGTGGGGCTGGCGGGGCGAGCCGCCGATCCGGCCTCCAGCCTGCCCTTCGGCCAACAACGGTTATTGGAGATTGCCCGCGCCCTGGCGGCCAAACCGAAGTTGTTGATGCTCGACGAACCGGCGGCTGGACTCACCCGGCCCGAAACCGAATCGCTCGACGGGCTGATCTGGCGCATCCGGGATGGCGGCCTCACTGTGTTGTTGGTAGAGCATGACATGAATCTGGTGATGGGCATCGCCGACCGGGTGGCGGTATTGCACTACGGTCAAAAAATCGCCGATGGGACACCGGCTGAGGTGCAGGCCGACGAAAAGGTCGTCGGCGCATATCTGGGCATGGAATGGAACACAGAGCCGGCAAGCTTCTTGCTTGAAGAAACGCCAGGGGCCTGAAGCAGATGCTTGAAGTTCATGAGGTCAGCACGTACTACGGACGCATCCGCGCCCTCGACCGGGTGTCGCTAACGGTGGCGGAGGGCGAGATCGTCTGTCTCATCGGCGCAAACGGCGCGGGCAAGACGACCCTGCTCAACACCATCTCCGGTATGGTGACAGCCAGGCAGGGTGAGGTGGTTCTGGACGGTAAGCCCATTGCCCGCCTGCCCGCCGAACAGATTGTAGGGCTGGGCATCAGCCACGTGCCGGAACGGCGGCAGGTGTTCGGCTCGCTCACGGTGCTCGAAAATCTTACGCTCGGCGCTTACTCTCGGGCGCGGCGCGATGGGCGCGCGGTGATCAAACAAGACATCGAACAAATCTTCACGTTTTTCCCGGCGTTGAAGCCGCGAAGCCGCCAACTGGCGGGGACGCTGTCGGGTGGAGAGCAACAGATGTTGGCTGTAGGGCGCGGCCTCATGGCCCACCCAAAGTTGATGTTGTTGGATGAGCCGTCGCTCGGGTTGGCGCCGCTGATCGTGCAAGAGATATTTCACATTCTCGTCGAACTGCGCCGGAATGGCACGACGATCTTGCTCGTCGAGCAGAACGCCCGCGCCGCCCTGCGTGTGGCCGACCGTGGCTACGTTTTGGAGAATGGCCACGTCGTGTTGAGCGGCACAGCGGGTGAACTGGCCGGGAACGAAAATTTGCAACGCGCCTATTTGGGGCGGCGGAATCACCGGGTACGTTCGTAGGGCAAATTGTCAATTTGCTCTACAGGAGAAGAGCGATGAAGAAACTACTCTCAGGCAACGAAGCAATTGCGCGAGGCGCATGGGAAGCGGGCGTGGAAGTGGCGGCGGCCTACCCCGGCACACCCAGCACCGAAATTTTAGAAAACATGGCGCGCTATCCGGAAATTTATTCCGAGTGGTCGTCCAACGAAAAAGTGGCGCTCGACGTGGCGATTGGCGCGGCTTATGCCGGCAAGCGGGCGATGGCGGCGATGAAGCACGTGGGGCTGAACGTAGCTTCAGAGTCGTTGTTCTACGCCTCGTACACCGGCGTCAACGCCGGGCTGGTCATCGTCAACGCCGACGACCCCGGCCTGCATTCTTCGCAAAACGAACAGGACAACCGCCACTACGCCAAGTTCGCCAAAGTGCCCATGCTCGAACCGAGCGACAGCCAGGAAGCAAAAGAGATGGTGGGCGCGGCGCTGGCGTTGAGCGAGCAGTTCGACACGCCGGTGATCCTTCGCACCACAACCCGCACCTCTCACGCGAAATCGGCGGTCGAGCAGGGCGAGCGCAAGAGTCTGCCCAAGCGAGCCTACGAAAAGAATCCGCAAAAGTACGTGATGATCCCCGGCTACGCCAAACGCCGCCACCCGGTGGTGGAAGAGCGCATGGCGAAACTGGCCGAGTACGCCGAGACCTGCCCGTTCAACAAAATAGAGCTTGGAGATTTGAGCCTGGGAATTGTGGCCGTCGGGCCGAGTTATCAATACGCTCGTGAAGTGTTCCCCAACGCTTCCTTCCTCAAGCTGGGGATGGTGTGGCCTCTGCCAAAAAAGATGATTGCCGACTTCGCCTCCAAAGTGGAACGGCTGATCGTCGTCGAAGAACTCGACCCGTTCTTTGAAGAGAATATTCGCATCATGGGCATCCCGGCGGAAGGCAAAAACATCTTTCCTATCGTGGACGAATTTTCGCCGGAAGTGGTGCGCAAAGCCGCCTTCGCCGCCGGCCTGGTGGATAAGCCGCCGTTTGAACATCAACTGCAGAAGGGCGCGCTTCCCATGCGCCCGCCGGTGCTGTGCGCCGGGTGCGGCCATCGTGACGTGTTCTGGGTCTTGCGGAAATTGAAGATCACGGTGAACAGCGACATTGGCTGTTATGCGCTGGGAGTGATGCCGCCGTTGACGGCGACCGACACCATCGGTTGTATGGGGGCCAGCATCGGTGTGGCCGCCGGGATGCGGCGCGGCGACCTCGAAGGTCCGAACGTGGCCGTCATCGGCGACAGCACTTTCTTCCACGCCGGGATGCCGGCCCTGGCCAACGCCATCTACAACCAGACGGCCTTCACGACGATTGTGGTGGACAACCGTACCACCGGCATGACCGGCCATCAGGGCAATCCCAACTCCGGGATGACCCTGCACCGCGAGATGCACCCGCGCGTGGACATCGAGCAGGTGGTGCGCGGCATGGGCGTTGACGAGGTGGCTACCGTCGAGTCCCGCGATCTTGATGCGTTTGAAGATGCCGTGAAGCGGGCGGTGAAGAGCGACAAACCGGCAGTGGTGATCGCCAAGACGCCGTGCGTGTTTGTCACCTCTCATCCGCGCGAAGCCTATACAGTGATCGAGGAGGACTGCAACGGTTGTACGATGTGCTTCCGCATCGGTTGCCCGGCCATTTATAAAAGCGCAGTGATGGACGAGAAGCACAACCGGCCCAAAGCGCTGATCGATCCACTGGCGTGTGTCGGTTGCGGGCTGTGCTTCGACGTGTGCGCCCGGCAAGCGATTCTTGAGGGCGCGTTGAAGCAGGAAGCGACTCTCACAACTCATGTTGCTTAGACGTAGCACCCTGAGCGGAGTGGAGCGAAGCGGAACGTAGTCGAAGGGTGCGGCCCCTTCGCGGAAACTCGCTCCGCGAGGGCCGCACCCGAAGCGTTCGACTACGTGGCACGGAACGACACCATGCCCCTCCGCTCAGGATGCTAATTGGGGGTGAGGAGGAAGACAATGATTACAGCCAATTTTCTTCTAGCCGGCGTCGGCGGGCAGGGAACACTGCTGGCGAGCGATATTGTGGCCGATATCGGCTTGCGCATCGGGGTGGACGTAAAGAAGTCCGAAGTGCATGGCATGTCACAACGCGGGGGGGCGGTCACCAGCCATGTGCGTTGGGGGGGGCAGGTGGCCTCGCCGCTGTGCGAGAAAGGGGCGGTGGATTATTTTGTGGCCCAGGAAATGCTCGAGGCGTTGCGCTGGATCGAGTTTATCCGGCCAGGCGGCACGGTTCTGCTCAGCCGCCAGCAAATCGTGCCGACTTCCACGGTGTACGGCGCCGAGCAATATCCGGTTGACGATCACGTAGTCTCGGTCGTCAAGCAGGCCGCCGGCAAAGTCCTGTTGATTGACGCCAAAAAGGTGGCCGAGGAGCTGGGCAACCCCCGTGTAGCGAACGGCGTATTGCTCGGCGCGCTCTCGGCGCAAATGGAAATGCCGCCCGAAGACTGGCTGGCCGTCATCGAAGCCCGCGTGCCACAAAAGCATATTGACATGAATCGCCAAGCCTTCTTTGCCGGGCGCGAGAAAAACTGGCAAATCTAAATTTCCTTGTATTTCCCTCCTTTCCTTCGTTTCGCCAGGAAAGGAAGGAAATGAAGGAAAACAGGAAGTAGGAGGACACTATGCCCATCTGGAATCCCGAATACGAAACGATGCCACGCGACCAATTGGAGAAACTTCAGGTACAACGCCTGCGGGAAACCGTCGCCCGCGTGGCCGCAAACTCGCCGCTCTACAAAAAGAAGCTGGCCGAGGCCAAGGTCGCCGCCGACGACATCAACTCGCTCGACGATTTGAAGCGCCTGCCCTTCACCGAAAAGAGCGACCTGCGCGACAACTACCCTTACGGCATGTTCATTGTGCCGCTGGAGGAAGTCGTTCGTATTCATGCCTCATCTGGCACTACAGGCAAACCCACCGTCGGCGGCTACACCCGGGCCGACGTGGAATTGTGGGCCGAGGTCATGGCCCGCACCGTGTCCAGCGCCGGGGTGACGAGCAAGGATGTCGTCCACAACGCTTACGGCTATGGCTTGTTCACCGGCGGGCTGGGCTTTCATATCGGCGCGGATCGGGTTGGGGCGATGGTTATCCCCATGTCCGGCGGCCTCACCCGGCGGCAGGTGATGCTGATGGAAGACTTCGGCGCAACCGTGCTGACCTGCACCCCGTCCTACGCCCTCGTCATCGGCGAAGAAGCCGCCGAAATGGGCATAGACTTCAAAAAGCGGATGAAGGTGCGGGTGGGCATCTTCGGCGCGGAGCCATGGACCGAAAAGATGCGGCTGGAAGTCGAGGCCAAACTGGGGATCGAAGCCTTCGACATCTACGGCCTGACCGAGATCATCGGCCCCGGTGTGGCCGTCGAGTGCTCCCAGCATAACGGCATGCACATCAACGACGATCACTTCCTGGCCGAGATCATTGACCCCAGTACCGGCGAGAAACTGCCGTATGGTGAGGAAGGTGAACTGGTCTTCACCACGTTGACCAAAGAGGCCATGCCCGTGCTCCGTTACCGCACCCGCGACCGCACGATTCTGCATGCCGAGAAGTGCGCCTGCGGGCGGACGAATGTGCGCATGGAGAAAATATTGGGCCGCACCGACGACATGCTCATCGTTCGCGGCGTCAACGTCTTCCCGCAACTCATCGAGAAGACTCTGCTCTCCATCGAAGATATCGAGCCGCATTACCAGATTGTGATTGACCGCCCGAAGGATCAACTCGACACGCTCGAAGTGTGGGTGGAAGCGTCGCCCAGGCTGTTCCAGCCGATTGACACCCGGCGGCTGGACGAACTGCAGGGCCGGGTCTCGACTGAATTGGCGCAAACGCTTGGCGTCTCGGCCTCGGTGAAGTTGATGGGGCCGAAGTCAATTCAGCGTTCGGAAGGCAAGGCGAAGCGGGTGGTGGATAAGCGAGAGCTGTAATGGCAACCGTCACCACCTCTACAGCCCGCCGCCTCCACTACGCCTGGGTCATTCTCGCAACGGGGACGCTGGTCGTGTTCGGGGCGCTCGGCCTGGCCCGCTTTGGTTACGGCATCATCCTCCCTTCAATGCAGGCCAGCCTGAACCTGAACAACACTCAGGCCGGGGCGCTGGTGACGGCGAATCTGCTCGGCTATTTGATTCTGTCGGCGGTGGGCGGGGCGCTGTCGGCGCGTTACGGAGCGCGAAACGTCGTCGCCATCGGCCTGGCGCTGACCGGGGCCGGGATGCTGTTCACCGGCCTGGCGGGCGGGTTCGTCTCGGCCACGGTTTGGCGGGCGCTGACCGGCATTGGCAGTGGGGCGAGCAACGTGCCGGTGATGGCGTTGATGTCGGCCTGGTTTGCCAAACGGCGGCGCGGGCTGGCATCGGGCATTGCCGTAGGCGGGTCGTCAATCGCCCTCATCGTCGCCGGCCCGCTCGTGCCGCGCCTCCTTTCAGTTTACGGTGAAACGGGTTGGCGGGTGAGTTGGTTCCTCTTCGGCGGAACGACTCTCGCGCTGGCGGCTCTTGGCTTTATACTATTGCGGAACCGGCCCGGCGAGATGGGATTGAATCCGGCGGGCGAAGAGACGGGAAACTCCTCGGCCCCCACCAGGGGCGGCGGCCTCAACTGGGGAGACGTTTATCGTTCAAGCACCGTCTGGCATCTCGGCCTGGTCTACATTGCCTTCGGATTCTCGTACATCATCTACATGACGTTCTTCACCAAATACTTGATCGCCGAAGGCGGGTACAGCAAAGAGTCGGCGGGCGCGATGTTTATGATGATGGGCTGGTTCAGCCTGTTCAGCGGGTTGATCTGGGGCGCGGTTTCGGACGTGATTGGCCGGAAGCGGGCGCTGATTTTGGTGTATCTGATTCACACGGTGGCGTTTGGCCTGTTCGGGTTGTGGCCTGCGCCGCCCGGCCTTACGCTCTCGGCGATCTTGTTCGGGCTGGGGGCATGGAGCATCCCGGCGATCATGTCTGCCACGTGCGGCGACGTGCTGGGGCCGCAACTGGCGCCGGCGGCGTTGGGTTTCATTACCTTGTTTTTTGGACTCGGCCAGGCGGTTGGGCCGAGCATGGCCGGGGCAATCGCCGATGCGACGGGGACATTTGCGCCTGCCTTTGTCCTGGCGGCGGTCGTCGCCTTGCTGGGCGCGGGCGGGGTGTTGATGTTGCGCCCGCCTTCGGCGGTGAGGGAGTCGTGAGAGTCGTCGTTCATCTCGGCGAGCCTTTCTGGCGAGCGGCGGGCAAGCGCGAGGTCGAAGTTGTCCTGGCTGAGGGCGCGACCGTGGCCGACGCCTTTAGCGCATTGAAGAAATTGCATCCTGCCCTCGCCGCCGAGTTGGACAACGACGAAGCGCAACCCGCCATCTTTGTGAGCGACGAGGAAGCCGGCCTTGAAAGCCCGTTGAGCGAAGGGGAGAAGATTTACGTAGTGTGGCCAGTGAGCGGCGGCTAGCGAATAGCAGATAGCGAATGGCTGATAGCAAATGGCCGGTGGCATGTAGCTGACAGTGGTTTATCTTTCCGCCATCTGCTATCTGCCATCTGCCATTAGCAACCTATGACGAATACTGCACTGATTGATTTGAGTTCGGGTCGTACTGAAATCTCTCCCACGCCGGAGCGCCTCATCCGCGCTTTCCTCGGCGGGCGCGGGCTGAACATGCACTACCTGCGCCAGTACCTTCACCGAGCCGGCGATCCGAAATCCGTTGACCCGTTCGGGCCGCAGAACCCGCTCATCTTTGGCGCCGGCCTGCTGACAGGCACGATTGCGCCGAACGCGGCCCGCTTCAACGTCAGCGCCAAGTCGCCGGAGAGTTTGGGATTGGGCGATGCCAACTGCGGCGGCTTCTTTGCGGCGGCGATGCGCAAGGCCGGGTTTGATCGGCTGATCATCGTCGGCCAGGCGGCCCGACCGAGCTACCTTCTTCTGGAAGATGGAGCCGTCTCCCTTCGTGAGGCTGATGGCTTGTGGGGAACGACTTCGCCTCAGGCGCAGGAGATGTTGAAGACGGCGCACGGCGGCGGCACAGTGAGCGCCGTCATTGGCCCGGCGGGTGAGAACAAGGTGCGCATGGCCTCGGTGATGACCGGGCTGAAGAACACCGCCGGGCGCGGCGGGATGGGCGCGGTGATGGGGAGCAAGAATCTCAAGGCCATCGTCGCGCGCGGCGGCGGCCCCATCCCTGTCGCCGACAAGGCCGCCTTGAGCGCCGTCCGTAAAGAGCAGACGAAGTATCTGCAAGACTCAAAGGTCATTCAAGTCCTCGGCAAACTCGGCACGCCGTTTTTGTACGAAGTGAGCAACCGCCTGGGCGCGATCCGCACACGCAACAGCCAGGACAATTACTTTGAAGATACGCTCGTCGCATCCGAGATTGAAAAGTTCTCGGACAAGATGTTAGCCTGCACTTCTTGCGTCGTCCACTGCCGCCACCGCAACACACTCGGCGGTGAGGGGCCGGAGTATTCGACCATCGGCCTGCTCGGAGCCAACATCGGCCTCGCCCCGACCGATCAAGTGATCGCCCTCAACAATCTGGTTAACGATCTCGGCCTTGATGCATCCTCGGCTGGCACGATCATCGCCTGGGCGATGGAGTTGTATCAGCGTGGCATCATCAAAGACGAGATGACGGGCGGATCGCTGGAGTGGGGGGATTACGAGCGCGTTGTCGAGCTAATCAATGATATTGCTTACCGGCGCGGCTTCGGCGACGTGCTGGCCGAGAGCACCCAGGCCAAGCGTCTCTTCCCGCCCGAAGCCGCCGATTACCTCATCGCCATCAAAGACCTGCCGCAGTCCGACCCGCACGACGTGCGCTATATCAAATCGTTTGCCCTCGGCATCGCCGTCGCCTCGCGCGGGGCGGATCATCTCCGCAACCGCCCGACACTTGACATCCTCAAACTGCCCGACGACGTGCGGATGAAAATCTTCGGCGTGGAGACCAGCGCCGACCCGACCTCCTACGAAGGCAAAGCCGGGATGGTGGCCTGGCACGACGACATCTACGCCGTGGCCGACTCACTCGGCGTTTGCAAGTTCATCACTCACGGCTTCAACTCCCCCAAATTGCTGGGCTACGATCATTTTGTCGAGCTTGTGCGCTCGGTGGAAGGCGTGGAGTTTGCCGAAACTGAACTGCGCGAAGTGGGGCGGCGGGTGATTGACCTGGAGCGGCAAATCAATCTGGAATTTGGCCGTACCCGCGCCGACGACACTTTGCCCAAGCGCTACTTCGACGACCCAATGCCTGGCCGGGTGACGAAGGGACATCACATTGATCGCGAGAAATTCCAAAAGATGCTAGACGAGTATTACGCCGCCCGAGGCTGGGATAATGAAGGCCACCTACCTGCCGGGCGGCTGGCAGAATTGGATACCCTGGCGGCGTGATTACCAGATGGTCGCAATGTGTTTTGATTTTGCCAGAACGGGATCGTTAGTGATAAGAGGCAGTTGATGATATTTGGCTGTGGCGGCAATCATCCGATCGTGAAGTTCTCTAACGTCATCAATGCTCGCCGCTGTCAGGACGACGTTTGCGTCCATGGGCAGAACAGCGTAATTCGAACTGCTTTCTATGCGGTCGAGCAGTTCGGCGGGGCCGATCTTGATTTGTCGCCCTTCGGAGAGATAGAGTATCTCCATCAGAGTGATGGCCGAGAAGAAGATGACGTGTTGACCGTCATCAGTTTCGCGGAAAAGTTGGGCGGCTTGCTGGCTCAATCGCCGGTCGGCAAAATGGCTTACTACGGCCATCGTGTCAGCGAGGTAGGTCGCCACTTAGCACCTCCTGCTCAAGATGCTCAGTGCTTTCGCGCCGCAAACGGCGAAGATCTTCTTCAATTTTATCCAAAGGCAGGTCAGCCCAAATTCCACGCAGCCTTACAATGCGTTTTGGTTTAGGCTCGCGTGCCTTAAACTGAAGGTATTCGACAAATTGCAATACTTCAGACAGGCTTTCGGAAGGCAGTTTTTCAATTGCCTCGGAAATTTGTTGTTTGATTTGAACGGGAGCGACCATAGCGGCCTCCTAAATATTGACAAAAGTGTAACACAACCACTCAGTTGAAGCAAAGTAAACAGCGGGAACCACTCCGGCCTAAAAACGATCTGGCGCTCTAAATATGGAACTATCTCAACGTTTATCAGGACTGCGCGAATCGTTCATCCGCGAAATGACGCGCCTGGCGATTACGCATAAAGCGATCAACCTCTCGCAGGGCTTCCCCGATTTTGACCCGCCGCGCGCGGTGAGCGAGGCCGCTCACCGCGCCCTGGACTCGGGCGGCAACCAGTACACGATCACCTGGGGCATCCCGCCCCTGCGCCAGGCTATCGCCGGGGCGCCAATGGGCATTCTCAACACTAGCCCGGTGCGGTTCGCGTTTGCGAAGAAACTTGAGACTCTGAATGCGGCAGGGGAGCGGCTGGCTCAAAGGAAGGTGCGATGACAGCGTTTCGTGGCTCCATCGTCCCGCTGGTGACACCCTTCCGCGATGGCACGCGAAGCGTGGATGAGGCCGGGCTAGCCGCCCTGATTGACTGGCAAATCGAAAGCGGCAGTCATGGGGTCTCGGTGACAGGCACCACCGGGGAGCCGAGCGCGTTGACGACAGCCGAGCGCGCGCGAGTCACCCAGGTAGCCGTCGAGGCGGTGAACAAGCGCGTCCCGTTCGTCGCGGGGACCGGGTCCGCCAATTTCGACGAGACCATTCACCTCACCCGTTTCGCCCAGAAGATTGGCGCGGACGCGGTGCTGATCGTCACGCCGTATTACAGCCGCCCGAGTCAAGAAGGCCTCTATCGCCACTTCAAAGGGGTAGCCGACTCGGTTGACCTGCCCGTGATTCTGTACAACATCCCTGGCCGCACGGCAGTGAACCTTGAGATAGACACTGTGGCTCGCCTGCGCGAGAACTGCAGGAACATCATCGGCATCAAGGAGTCGAACAAAGACTTCGAACACATCAACCGCCTGCTGGGAAGGTTGGGCCGCGACTTTTTAGTGTACTCGGGCATTGAACTTCTGTGTTTCCCGGTGCTGGCGATTGGCGGCGCCGGCTACGTGAGCGCGACCGGCAACGTCATGCCGAAAGAAGTTGCCCGCCTTTACGACTTGGTGGCCGCCGACAAATGGAAAGAAGCCCGGGACTTGCACTATTACCTGATGCCGCTCAACGACGCCATGTTCATCGAAATCAACCCCGTCCCCGCAAAGGCGGCGCTGGGCATGATGGGCAAGATCAGCCCCGAGGTGCGTTTGCCGCTCGCGCCGCTCTCGCCGGAGAACGAAGCCAAACTGCGGTCGGTGCTGGCAGGCTATGGGCTGGTGAGTTAGGGTTGGGAGTTAGAGTTTTGGAGTTTGAAGTTGGGAGTCGGAACTGCACATCACGTTTTCGTCAATGGCATTAAGTTGGCTTACACGGAGTGGTCCGGCGAGCGCGGGCCGGTGATCTGCCTGCCGAGCGTGGGCGGGCACAAAGGGACCTTTAACAACATTGCCCAAAGCCTGGCGCCGAAGTATCGGGTGCTGGCGCTTGACTTGCGTGGCCGGGGCGACAGCGACAAGCCGCATGACGGCTACGGGTTTGCCTACCACGCCCGCGACGTGCTGGCCTTCGCCGATGCCTTGGGGATCGAAACCTTTGCCTTTGCCGGGCATTCGTTTGGCGCGACGGTGGGCGTATACATGGCCTCCATCCGGCCCAGGCGGGTGCGGGCGGCGGTGCTGATTGACGGCGGCTGTGATCCGAAGGAAGAAGTGCTGGAAGCGATGCGGCCCATGTTGCGCCGGATGGGCACGGTCTTTCCTTCAATGGACGACTATCTGGCCGCCATGCGTACCCTGCCGTTTTTCCGCGAGTGGAACCCGGTGTTGGAGCGGTATCTGCGTGACGACGTGGTGACGTTGCCGGACGGCTCCGTCCGTTCGAAAGTCTCGCCCGAGGCCCTGGAGCGCGACCTGGACGTTCATTTCTATTACAGCATGTGCGTTCACTTTCCGACGATCCAGTGCCCCACGCTTTTCATTCGCCCTCAGCAGGGCCTGCTCGGCGACCGGGCGCACATTCTCGACGAGCGCGAAGCGGCGGCTTTCGTAAAGTGGATTCCAAACTGCCGCCGGGTGGATTTGCCGGGCGTGAATCATTACACGATGGTGCATCAGGATAACCCGCCCGTTATCCCGCCGCTGAAGGCGTTTTTGGACGAAGTGTTGTAGATGCGATTATGAAACTTGCGCGTTTTGCCATAGCCGGAAAAGTCCTCGAAGGCGCTCTAAGCGACGATGGTGGTTCGATTGTCTCTGCCGGTGTGAGCTACGCGGCGGACGAAGTGACCTTGTTGCCGCCCGTTGCGCCAACCAAAGTGATCGGCCTGGCCCTCAACTTCGCCGATCATGCCGCCGAACTGGAGATGAAGCCGCCTGAAGACCCGGCTCTGTTTTTCAAACCCCTTAGCTCGCTAGTGGGACATCGAGCGCCGGTCGTGTATCCAACCGGGGTCGAGTACATGCACTACGAAGTCGAACTGGCGGTTGTCATCGGTCAACGGTGCCGGCGGGTGAAGGCAGAGAAGGCGGATGAAGTCATCGCCGGCTACACCATTGCCAACGATGTGACCGTGCGTGACTTCGTCAAAAATTTTTATCGCCCGCCGGTGCGAGCCAAAGGCTACGACACCTTCGGGCCGGTCGGGCCGTATCTTGCCACCCCGGACGAGATTCCTGATCCGACCCGTCTCGAACTGCGGGCCTACGTCAATGGCGAACTGCGGCAGACGGGCAACACGTTGCAGTTCATCCGTTCGGCGCCGGAGCTGATCGAGTTCATCTCGACGATCATGACTCTCGAACCCGGCGACATGATCTGGACCGGGACGCCGAAGGGCATCTCGCACGTTTACCCCGGCGACGTGATGCGGCTGGAGATTGACGGGTTGGGGGCGCTGGAAAACAAAGTGGTGGCCGAATGATTCAGCATTTCATCAGCAACGAGTTTGTGGAGGCCGTCGAGGGCGGGACGTTTGAGACGCTCAACCCGACGACGAACAGGCCGATCACGACTGTCGCCTCTGGCAGTCCGGCGGACATTGATCGGGCGGTGAAGGCGGCGCGGGCAGCGTTCGACTCCGGCCCGTGGCCGAAGATGGCGGCCGAAGCCAGAGGCAAATATCTGCGGCGCATCGGCGAGTTGATCGAGAAGCACGCCGCCGAGATCGCCGACGCCGAAATTGCCGACACCGGCATCCCGGTCAGCCAGATCAAAAAGGGCGCAATCCCGCGCGCGGCGGAGAACTTCTATTTCTTTGCCGAGATGGCGACGAAAATTATCGGCGAGACATTTCCGGTCGAAGGCAAGTTCATGAATTACACCGTGCGCAAGCCGATTGGCGTAGCCGGCCTCATCACGCCCTGGAACACGCCCTTCATGCTCGAAACGTGGAAGGTCGCGCCGTGCCTGGCGGCGGGCGACACCTGCGTGCTCAAACCGGCGGAGTGGTCGCCAATGTCGGCCGACAGGCTGGCGCACATTATTCAAGAGGCCGACTTGCCGCCCGGCGTCTTCAACATGGTGCACGGCTTCGGCGAGACGGCGGGCGCGCCGCTCGTGGCTCATCCCGGCGTGCAGTTGATCTCGTTCACCGGCGAGACGACGACCGGGCAGGAGATCATTCGCAATGGTGCGGCCACGCTCAAGCGTTTTTCGATGGAGCTTGGCGGCAAGTCGCCGACGATTATTTTTGAAGACGCCGATCTTGATCGGGCGCTCGACGGGGCGATCTTTCAAGTGTATTCGCTCAACGGCGAACGGTGCACGGCAGGATCACGCTTGCTCGTGCAAGAGTCGGTTTACGATGAGTTTGTCGGGCGGCTGGAGAAGCGAGTCCGCAATATTCGGGTCGGCGACCCGAACGATCCGCAGACTGAAGTCGGGCCGCTGATTCATCCTGATCACTGGAATCGGGTGTGGGCTTACATGGATGTGGCTCGTGAGGAAGGGGCGACCATCGCCGTCGGCGGCGACCGGCCCGACGGCTTCCCCGACGGCAACTTCTTTGCGCCGACTCTCATTATTGGCGTTCACAATGAGATGCGTGTCGCTCAGGAAGAAGTTTTCGGCCCGGTGCTGGCCGTCATCAAATTCAAAGACGAGGCGGAGGCGCTGAAGATTGCCAACGATGTGAAATACGGGTTGGCGGCCTACGTGTGGACGGGCGACATCGGACGGGGGCATCGGGTGGCCGAGTCGATCGAGTCCGGCTTGGTGTGGATCAATTCGCACAACGTCCGCGATCTGCGCACGCCGTTTGGCGGCTGTAAGTGGAGCGGCATCGGGCGCGAAGGTGGCCACTACTCGTTCGATTTTTACACCGAAATCACGACAATCCACGTGGCGTTGGGGCAACATCCCATTCCGAAGATGGGAGTATAAGAGGAGGAAACCAATGCCAGTCCGTAGAGAGCGTACTAATCAGATATTCGATCCAGTGCTTCGGGTAGAGCACACGGCGCTAAAAGCTGATAAGTTGGTGTATCTCTTGGTCGCAAATAAGCCGATTTGGTATGGCCGCGACTATTCGCGAGTTGTATATGTGGGAACGACTGAGAAAGGACTTCGCAGGATTGCGGGAAGTACAGCTTATCGAGTAAAAGAAGCGATTGACAAGCTGCGAGGTATAAGACGGCTAGAAGCATATGTGATTTGGTGCAAGCCTAGGCGAAAGGTAAGGATGTGGCGAAAGCTGGAGAGGGCTATTTTGCTAGCCTTTCGTGAGGTATATGGTCGAGTGCCGATGCTTAATAGTCATGGCAAGAAGATCAAGGAGACGAACGAGTTCAAATTGTTTTCTCGCAAGGCCATTACGAGAATAGTTCGAAGATATGGGTAAAAACAGAATTGCGACCTCCAGGGTGTTATCAATTGGGGGCAGCGTTCGTAAGGAGGCGATGTTATATGGGAGCACGTAGAGGTGTACAGGTAATCCAGAGACTCCGCGACTCTTCGCCCGAAATCTGGTACGGCGGCGAGCGGGTGAAGGATGTGACGACTCACCCGGCGCTGAAGAACGGCGTGCGGAGTTTGGCGGCATTGTATGACCTTCAATGGGAACGACCGGAGGTGATGCTGTTTGACTCGCCGACGACGGGGCAGAAGGTGGGGCGGTCTTATATGATCCCGCGCACGCGCGAAGAACTGCAAAGCGTCAGCCGGATGATGAAGGCCTGGGCCAACGCCACCTTCGGCATGATGGGCCGCGCCCCGGATTACCTCAACCGGGCCATGTCGGGCTACGCCGCCGGCGCGGACTTTCTGGCCGAAGCCGATCCGAAGTTTGGCGAGAACGCGCGCAAGTATCACGAGCACATCCGTGAGAACGATCTGTGCCTCACCCACACCCTGATCACGCCGCAGGCCAACCGCGCCGTCAATACGGCCAGGCAAGCCGACCCGTTTCTGGCGGCGCGGGTGAAAGAGGAGACCGAGGCCGGCCTCGTCATTCGCGGCTGTCGCATGCTGGCGACTCTGCCGATGTCTGACGAGATCATGGTCTTCCCCTCCACCCTGCTCCGCAATCAGGAAGAGGACGCGCCGTATGCCTTTGGCTTTTCGATTCCGTGCGCCACTCCCGGCCTCAAATTCATCTGCCGCGAGAGCGTGGATTATGGGCGCTCACACTACGATCACCCGCTTGGCTCGCGTTTTGAGGAGATGGACGCGGTTGTGGTCTTCGACGATGTGTTTGTGCCGTGGGAGCGGGTGTTCCTCTATCGTGACGTTGATCGCTGTAACCGGGCCTATGCCGCCACGGGCGCAATCGTCAACATGGCCCATCAGGTTGCCGTCAAAGACGTTGCCAAGACCGAGTATCTGCTCGGCCTTGCCTCGCTGATGGCGCACACAATTGGTATCGAGAGCTTCCAACACGTCCAGGAAAAGATCGCCGAAATCTGGGTCAATGCGGAAACGATGAAAGCCTTCCTGCGCGCCGCCGAGGCCGACGCCGAACTTGATCATTATGGCGCGATGCGCCCCGCGTGGGATCCGCTCGACGCGGCCCGCAATCTGTATCCGCGCCTTTACCCGCGCATGATCGAGATCATTCAACAGTTGGGCGCAAGCGGGCTGGTATCCATGCCAACCGAAGCCGATGTGAACGGGCCGTTGGCCGAAGAAGTGAAACGCTACTATCAGGCCGCCCGCGCCGACGCCCTGGAGCGCATCCCGATCTTCCGTCTTGCCTGGGACACTGCCGTGTCGGCCTTCGGCTCGCGGCAAGTGCTGTACGAGCGTTACTTTTTTGGCGACCCGGTGCGGATGGCCGGAGCGTTGTGCAACAACCACGACCGGACGAAGTACATGGATCGGGTGCGAGAATTTTTGGCGAAGGCGGATTGAGTATGGGGGTATGGGAGTGACAACTCCCATACCCCCGCACTCCCACACCCCCACACAATGACTCTCGGCCCTCACACCTTCCGCCAAACTATCGGCCTGTTTGCTACCGGCGTGACGGTCATTGCCGTCGAGTCGGATGGGCAGGTACACGGCATGACAGCCAATGCCGTGAGTTCGCTCTCGCTCGATCCGATGCTGGCGCTGGCCTGCGTAGGTAAGCAGGCGCGATTGGCGAGTCTGCTGGTGGAGGCGAAGGGCTTTTCGATCAACATCCTGCGCGATGACCAGCAGGCGCTCTCGACGTATTTTGCCGGGGGCTGGAAAGAAGCCGCCCCGCCGCCCTTTCGCTTCCTGCCCTGGGAGGGCGGGCCGCGCCTCGAAGGTTGCGCCGCCGCCCTCGGTTGTGCCCTGCATCAGATCGTCGAAGGCGGCGACCACTGGATTGTGATCGGGCGGGTGCAGGTGTTGCATCAGGGCGTTGAACCGCGCCGGCCACTGCTCTTTTATGGTGGCCGCTACGGTCAACTTGACACGAAGGAGTCGGCCCCTGCGCCCGATCTGGGCTGGGTGGAAGCGCCGGTGCAGGTCTTCTACGACCCCTGGCAAAGTTAGGACACGGATTGCACGGATGAACACGGATAAGAACAAAGAAATATCCGTGTAATCCGTGTTCATCCGTGTCCAAAAACGATCGAAAAAAGGGATGATAGATCATGACATTCTCTATCACTCGCGCCGGACATATTGAATTTCGCGTCACCGATCTCGACCGGGCGCGCGCCTTTTACGTGGACGTATTGGGCTTCATCGAAACCGACCGCGACGGCGAACGGCTGTACCTGGGCGGGTTGGAGGAACGTGAACACTACGGCCTTATCTTGCGAAAGGCGGCCTCCCCTGGAGTTTCACACCTGGCCTTTCGCGTCTCCGATCCAAACGATCTGGATCGGCTGGCGGCGCTGTATCAGGAAAGGGGCCGCCCCGTGCGTTGGTTGCCGGAAGGTTTTGAGAAGGGGCAGGGGCGGGCGCTTCGTGTGCAAGACCCGACGGATTTACCGCTGGAGTTTTATCACACGGTCGCGCCGCGCGAGCGTTTGCTTCAACGCTTCGACAAATATCGCGGCGCAAACGTGATGCGCCTCGATCACTTCAACTGCCAGGTTCCGCAAGTGCAGAAGGCTTACGACTGGTTCACACAAACACTTGGCTTTCACTGCTCGGAGTTGACCGTGACCGACGACGACCCGCCGAAGCTATGGGCGGCCTGGTTGCACCGCAAGCAAAACGTTCACGACATCGCGGTGATGAACGGCCTCGGTCCGCGCCTGCACCATGCAGGATTCTGGGTGAGCGATCAACTCAGCGTTTTGCGGGCGTGTGATGTGCTGGCCGCCACCGGCTACGCCGATTGCATCGAACGCGGCCCGGGCCGCCACGGCTTGAGCAACGCTTTCTTTGTCTACCTGCGTGACCCCGACGGCAACCGGATCGAGCTGTATACCAGCGATTACATCATCCCCGATCCGGATTGGGAGCCGATCCGCTGGAGCATGAACGATCCCCGGCGGGCGACGTTTTGGGGGCACAAGCCGCCGTCGAGCTGGTTCGACGATGCGGCGTTGGTGGAGAACATCGAAACCGGCGAACTACTGCCCACCACGCCGCCGCCATTGCGGGACAGGCCGGATTTTGTGACGTGACCTCACCCCTCCCCCTCTCCTGAGCGAAGCAACACCGTTCAGGAGAGGGGGAGGGGACGGGGGTAGGGGTGAGGTTTTATACAGGAGCTTGAATAATGGGAATGACTTTAGCCGAAAAAATCCTCGCCGCGCATTGCGGCGAACAAGAAGTGCATGCCGGGCAGTTCATCAACGCCCGCGTGGATATCGTCATGGCTTCGGAGTTGTCGGGCGTGGTAGCCATTGAGGAGTTCGAGAAAATCAAAGGCGCGCGAATCTGGGATCCCAAGAAAGTGGTGTTCGTGATGGATCACTTCACGCCCGCCAAAGACATCAAGAGCGCCGAGATCGTCAAGCGTTGCCGCGAATTTGCCCGCAAACACGACATCACGTTTTTTGAAGTGGGCCGCGCCGGAATCCAACACATTCTTTTGCCGGAGAAAGGCATGGTCTCGCCGGGTGACATCATCGCCGGCGCCGACTCGCACACCTGCACCCACGGCTTCCTCGGCGCATTCGGCACGGGCATCGGCTCCACCGATGCGGCGGCGGCGATGGCCCTCGGCGAAATCTGGCTCAAAGTGCCGGAGAGCATGAAATTCGTCTATCACGGCAAGCCGCATAAATGGGTGGGCGGCAAAGATTTGATTCTGCACACTATCGGCAAAATTGGCGTGGACGGCGCGCGCTATCAGGCGATGGAGTTTACGGGCGACGCGCTCGATCACCTCGGCCTGGCCGACCGCTTTGCGATGGCGAACATGGCGATTGAGGCCGGGGCCAAGACAGGCCTGTTCGCCGCCGACGAGAAGACGCGCGAGTTCGTGCGGCGGGCCGGGGGCCGCGAGGGCGTTTATCACCGGGCCGACCCGGACGCTGTCTACTCTGCCGTGCACGAGTTTGACGTGGAGAGTTTTGAGCCGTTCGTGGCCGTGCCGTTTTTGCCGGAGAACGTCAAGCCTGTCTCCGAGATGGCCGGGTTGGAAATTGATCAGGTCGTCATCGGCATGTGTACCAACGGCAACATCGAAGACCTGCGCGCCGCCGCCGAAGTCCTGCGCGGGCGCAAATCGCATCCACGGGTGCGCACGGTCATCATCCCCGGCAGTCAAAAAGTGTATCTCGACGCATTGCACGAAGGGCTGATTGATATTTTCATTGAGGCCGACTGCTCGGTGAGCACGCCGACCTGCGGCCCGTGCCTCGGTGGGCACATGGGCGTGCTGGCGGCGGGCGAGCGGTGCGTGTCCACCAGCAACCGCAACTTCAAAGGGCGCATGGGCCATGCCACCAGCGAAGTGTATCTCGTCAACCCCTACGTCGCGGCGGCCTCGGCAATCGCGGGGCATCTGGCGTCGCCGGAGGAAGTGGTCGGTAATCAGTAAACAGTTATCAGTGAACAGTGCGACTGATAACTGTTCACTGATAACTGTTCACTCCCAGCATTGGACTCTCAAACCACTGCCGCCCGCGTTGCCCGCTTCATCTCCGAGCGCGATTTGTTCGCCCGGCACTTGGGGATCGAACTGCTCGAACTGCGCCCCGGTCACAGCCGCGTCGGCCTGACGCTTCAGCCGTACATGGTGAACGGGTTGGGGATGCCGCACGGCTCGGTCATCTTTTCGCTGGCCGACTTTGCGTTTGCGGCAGCGTGCAATTCGCACGGGCGGGCCGCCGTGGCCCTGAGCATGGATATTCACTTTCTCAACTCGCCTGCGCCGACCGGGCGCTTGCTAGCAGAAGCTGTCGAAGTGCGTTGCGGGCGGCGCACTGCCCTTTACCGCATGACGGTCACCGACTCAGAGAGTAACGCAGTGGCCGAGTTACACGGCATGGCATATCGGAAGGATCATCATTTTCTGGAGGAGTTGTAGTTTCGGCGTCAACGGATGGAGCAACGGATAAACGGATGCGACCCCATCATCCGTTCATCCGTTGTGCGAAGCATCTGTTGACACCGGAGTCACGAGAGGCATAAGCATGACGTTTGAATCGTTTCATCACACCACCATCGGCGAACTGTTGACCGCACAGGCGAGTCGTTACGCTGATAGGCCGTTCATGGTTTTCGGCGACGGACGCTGGTCTTACACGGAGGCCGAACGGCAGGCAACGGCGGTTGCCACCGGGTTACGCGGGTTGGGGTTGCAGACGGGTGATCGGGTGGCCGTCATCCTGCCCAACATTCCACAGTATGTCATCGCGGTCTTCGCCGTCGCCAAAGCCGGGCTGATTCTGAATCCGATCAACGTCCGCCGCCACAAATCGGAAGTGCTGTTGCGAATGGCGAAGACCCACCCCGCCGCCGCGATCACCGATGCTGAACACTTGCCGATGTTGAAAGAGCTTCAATCGGAACTGCCGGAGTTAAAGCATTTGATCGCCGTAGACGACGGCGCGTGGCGCGATCTCGTGAACACGCCGCCGACTCCGTTGGAGCCGTCTCCTCAACCCGGCCAGGTGGCCGCCATCCTCTACACGCTTGGCAACTCGGGCAGCCCGCGCGGGGCGACGCTGACTCACGAGGCGCTGGTGCGCAACGCCGTGAACAACGCCGCCGCGCTCGCCGCCGCCCCCGACGATGTGTTTCTCGGCGCGGTGCCGTTTTCCAATTCTTTCGGCCTCACGCCCACTATCCTCTCGTGTGTGGCAGCGGGCGCGCAACTCGCGCCCTTGCCTGTTTATCATCCCGGCGAGGCGCTGGCACTGATTGAGAGAGCGAAAGTGACGGTGCATCACGGCGTGCCGACCATGTTCGCGCTCGAACTCAACCACCCTGACTTCAAATCCGAACGTTGCGCCACGTTGCGAACGGGGATCATGTCGGGCGCGGCCTGCCCGCCCGAACTGGTTTCGCGTGTCCGCGAGCAAATGAACTGCAACTTGCTGCTGGCCTACGGCCTCACCGAGGCCGCGCCGGGAGTCACGATCACCCGCCTGGATGATGGCCCGGTGACGGCGACCCAAACAGTGGGCCGCCCGATGGAGGGCGTCTCTCTGAAAGTGATCGGCTCAAAGGGCGAGACACTGCCTGACGGCGCAGAAGGCGAACTGTGCGTGAAGACTCCCACCGCCATGCGCGGCTATTGGGACGACCCGGAAGCCACGGCGCAAGTACTCGACGCCGAGGGTTGGTTGCATACCGGCGACCTGGCAGTCATTGATCCCGATGGGCCGGTGCGTATCGTCGGGCGCAAGGGCGAAGTGATCAATCGGGGCGGTTTCAAAATCTATCCCGGCACGGTGGAGATGGTTTTGCGCTCGTTCCCCGGCGTGAAAGAAGCGGCAGTCGTCGGCGTGCCGGATGCCGTCTTCGGCGAACTGCCATGCGCGTGCGTGGTGCGCGCCCCCGGCGCGGATTTCGCCGTGGAGCAACTGCTGGCCTTCGCCGCCGAGCACCTCACGGATGCTGCCGTGCCGACTCGGGTGCTGTTCTTCGATGCCCTGCCCCGGCGCGGCAGTGGCCCGGTGCGGAAAGACGTTTTGCGCGAGCGGGTGCGCATTCGCGGCAAGGCCTGGAAGTTCGGCAAGAACATTGACACCGACGCCATCATCCCGGCTCGCCACTGCAACACCGCCGACCCGCGCGAGTTAGCCCAGCACTGCATGGAAGACGCCGACCCGACGTTTGTCAAGAAGATGCGGCGCGGCGACGTAATCGTGGCCGACACCAATTTTGGCTGTGGCTCGTCGCGCGAAGTTGCGCCGATCAGCATCAAAGCGGCGGGTGTGTCGGCGGTCATCGCCAAATCGTTCGCCCGCATTTTCTTCCGCAACTCGATCAATATCGGCCTGCCCATTTTGGAGTGCGCCCCGGCGGTGGACGGTATCGAGTTGGGCGACGAGATCGAAGTGGAACCGGCCACTGGCATCATCCGCAACCTCACGCGGGGCGAAAGTTATCGCGCCGAGCCTTTCCCCGACTTTCTGCAACGCATCATTGATCGCGGTGGATTACTGGCGTATGTGGAAGAGCGTTTGGCGGAGAAATCATGAGATGGTAGCGCCCTGAGCGGAGCGCGGCGTATGCGAAGCGCCGCGCGCAGTCGAAGGGCGCGGGCCACGCAGAGCAGAGTCCCTCGAAAGGGCCGCACCCTTCGACTGCGGCCTGCGTGCTTCGCAAACACGCAGGCCTCCGCTCAGGGTGCTACATGATTTTGAAGGCGAATGGAGATAAAGGAAAACTTTCATGAATCCTATCGAACATCTTTTGGAAGAACACCAAGCCATCATGGCGCAAGTCGCTGATTTACGGAAGGCGGTGGCTGATTTGAGTGCGCGTGGTGAAGCCGCTCTGCCTGAAGCGTTGCCGGTGCTGGGCCGCATCGGCCACATGATGGAAACAGAGTTGGCCCGGCACGCGAAGAAGGAGGACGAGGCATTGTTCCCTGCCCTGGAAGCCATCATTGGTGTGGAGAGCGGCCCAACTTACGTGATGCGAATGGAGCACAGAGAAATTCATGCCCAGGGCGAATTCCTGCGGCAGGTGCTCCACGAACTCAACGAAGTAGAACACCCGAAGATTGAGGCCGGGGGCGCGCAGTTGAGAGAGATGGCGGCGAATGGCGGCAATGCTGACGTGAACACCCTCTGCGCTAACGCGCAAGAGATCATCCAACTGCTTGACATGCACTTTGGCAAAGAGGAACAGATTCTTTTTCCAATGGCTGAAAACATGCTCGACGATGAGGCGCTGGCCGAAGTCGGCAAGAAAATAGAGGCGATGCTTTCATGATCGGTTTTACCCTTACTGACGAACAACGCGAGTTCCGCGACATGGCTCACAAGTTCGCGGAGAAGACGATTCGCCCCGTCGCGCCGGAGGCCGACGAAAAAGAGGAAGTGCCGTGGGAGGTGCTGGAGAAGGCGCACCAGGCCGGCTTGATCACCTATTCACTCCCAGAACGTTACGGCGGCGGCGGCGTGGACAGTGTGCTGACCAAAGCCATCGTGGACGAAGAGCTATTCTGGGGTTGCGCCGGGATCGCGACGATCATGGGCGGCGCGGCGCTGGCGGCCACGCCCATTCTGCTCGCCGGCTCCGAGGAGCAGAAGACGAAGTACGTCTCGCGCCTGTGCGAGCCGAGTAGGGACGGCTCTGGCAGCCGCCCTACGCTGGGCGCGTATGCTCTCACCGAGCCGGGAGCCGGTTCCGATCCGGCAGGCATGATCACTAACGCCCGCCGTGAGAAGGGCAAATATATCCTCAACGGCTACAAGACCTTCATTACCAATGCCGGCCTGGCCGAGGTGTACGTAGTGTTCGCCACCGTTGATCCCTCGCGCGGCACGGATGGCATTACGGCTTTTATCGTGGAGAAAGATTGGAAAGGCGTTCAGCCGGGCAAGAAAGAAAAGAAGATGGGCATCCGCGCCTCACACACGGCGGCCATTTCGTTTGAAGACGTGGAAGTGCCGGTGGACAACCGGCTCGGCGAAGAAGGGGAGGGCTTCAGGATCGCTATGAAGACGTTCGACATCACCCGCTCGCACATCGCCGCTGGCGCGGTGGGCGTGGCCCGGGCCGCCTACGAATATGCGCTGGGATACGCGCACGAACGGCGCCAGTTTGGCAAACCGATCTTCTCGTTCCAGTCCATCGCCTTCATGCTGGCCGAGATGGCAATGGACATTGACGCGGCCCGTTTGCTGGCCTGGCGGGCGGCGTGGCTGTACGACAACAACCTCTCTTGTACGACCGAGGCCAGCATGGCCAAAGCCTTCGCCGCCGACGTAGCGATGAAGACGACGACCGATGCGGTGCAGATTCTTGGCGGTTACGGTTACATTCGCGAGTACCCGGTGGAGAAGTGGATGCGCGACGCGAAGATCATGCAAATCTATGAGGGGACAGCGCAGATACAGCGGCTAGTGATCTCGCGCCGGCTGAAAGCGTGAGCGTAGTGGGTGATGCTGATTGTCTTCGGCACAGCCGTCACTATAGCGATAGCGGCGTTAAGGTCAATCAGAGCCACTCCAGGCCTGCGTTCTGGATGGGACAATCTCATTGTGAAAGGACAATAGGAGAATGAAAACTTATAATATCGGCGTGATTGGCGGGGACGGCATTGGGCCAGAGGTCGTGCGCGAGGGCCTCAAGGTTCTGCAGGCGGTCAAAGACGGGTTCGATTACAACTTAGTCGAATACCCCTATGGCAGCGAGCATTACTTGAAAACCAAAGAACTTGTCCCCGACCGGGTGATTGACGAGTGGGGCGCGCTCGACGCCGTGTTCCTCGGCGCTATCGGCCACCCCGCGGTCGAAGTCGGGCTGGTCGAGCGGTCGGTGATCATGGGTCTGCGCTTCGGCCTCGACCTGTACGTCAACCTGCGCCCGGTCAAACTCTACGCCGATCACATCTGCCCGCTCAAAGGCAAGAAGCCGGAAGATGTGGATTTCGTCGTCGCGCGCGAGAACACCGAAGATGCCTACGCCGGGGTGGGCGGCATTTTCAAGAAAGGCAAGCCGGACGAGGTCGCCATCGCCGAAATGGTCTTCACGCGCAAAGGCACGGAGCGCATCATCCGTTACGCCTTTGAGCTGGCATGCGAGCGAGCCGCGCAGCGCGAGCGCGGCGGCGAACGGGGACGAAAACCGAAAGTGACGATGGTGGACAAAGCCAACGCCATCCGCGCTCAGGACTTGTGGACGCGAGTCTTTGAGGAAGTCGGGAAAGAGTACCCCGACGTAGAACAGGATCATGCTTATGTAGATGCGTGTTGCATGTGGATGGTGAAGAACCCCGAGTGGTTCGACGTGATCGTGACGACCAACCTGTTCGGCGACATCGTCACCGACCTCGGCGCAATGATCCAGGGCGGAATGGGCATTGCCGCCTCGGGCAACATCCACCCCGGCAAGCACGGCATGTTCGAGCCAATTCACGGCTCGGCTCCGAAATACACCGGGCAGAACGTCGCCAACCCGCTCGGCGCGATTGCGGCGGCGGGGATGATGCTCGATTTCCTCGGCCAGAAGCGCGCCGCTGACCGGATTGAGTCTGCCGTGATCGGGTTGCTCGCCTCGCGCCGCATCCCGTCGGTGGACGCCAAGAGCGGTCTCACGACGACTCAAATTGGCGATATGGTGGCACAGCAGATAGCGGATAGCTGATAGCAAATGGCAGATAGCGGATGGCAACGAGCTATCAGCCATCTGCCATCCGCCATCTGCTATAAGCCAGCGGCCAGTGAACGAAACCGTTCCGATCATCCTCACCAAACTGCACCCGCCGCTCGTGCGCCGGAATACGTTTCCGCGCGAACGGCTGGCGGCGCTGGTGCGCCAGTGCGCCGGGCGGCGGCTCGCCCTCGTTTATGCCGCGCCGGGTTATGGCAAGACTACGCTCATCGCCGAGGCCCTCAGCGGAATGGGCCTGCCGCTCATCTGGTACAGCCTCAGCCGCAGTGACCGCGACCTGATCACCTTTGCCTCTTATCTCACGGCGGCCTTTGACCGGCAATGGCCCGGCTTTGCCGAGGCCGTGCGGCCTGCTTTCGCCGCCGGCCAGAGCGCGCCTACCCGGCCGGCCGCCTTTGTCGCCGCTTGTGTCAATCAACTTATGCTCAGCGCGACGACGGATTTTCTGATCGTCATTGACGATTTCCAACTGGTGGATCAGATACCCGAAATCTGCCAACTGCTCGATCAACTCATCGAGCACGCGCCGCAACAGGCGCATTTTGTGATTGCCACTCGCGCCGCGCCGCCCTTCGCCGGGCTGGCCCGTTTGCGCGTCAGCGGTGAGACCCTGGAAATCGGCGAAGCCGATTTGAAGTTCAGGCCCGATGAAGCCGCCGCCCTTTTTGAGCGGTGCCTCCATTTGAGCTTGCCCGACTCACGAGTGGCGGCCCTGGTGGAGCAAACCGAGGGCTGGGCGTTGGGGTTGTTGTTGGCCGGGCAATCCATCAAAGGCGGCGGCGAAACCGAAGCCGGTGGCCGCCTTCTTCAAGAGGCGGCCGACCAGCGCATCCTGTTCGAATATCTCACCGAGGAAATTCTGCGTCAACAACCGCCCGCCGTCGCCGACTTTCTCACCAGTTCGGCCATCCTCTCGCGCCTGGAACCCGCCGAGTGCGATGCGGCTCTGGCCCGTTCGGATTCAGCGGCGCGATTGCGCGAACTGGAGCAACACTGCTTGTTTGTCGTCCGCACTGAAGACGGCTGGCTACGCTACCACCGCCTCTTTCGAAAATTCCTTCTGCAACATTTGGCCGCCGACCCGGAGCGAGAGGAGGCCCTGCACCGCCGCGCCGCCGCCTATTTTGAAGAACACCGGGATTTTGAGACGGCCATCTTTCACTGGCTGGAAGCGGGCGCGTATCGTGAAGCCGCCTTGTTGATTGCCGCTATGTCGGCGGAGATGCTCCATGCCGGCCGCTTCGACACCCTGGGTTTTTGGTTGAGCCGTCTGCCGGAGGGGATGCTGGCCGAACTCCCCGAACTGTCGTTCCGCGGGGGACAGGTATGCGAGGCGCGCGGCCAGTGGGATCAGGCGCTCGAACACTACGAGCGGGCGGCTCAGGCGTACACGGCGCGCGGCGACCTGCTCGGCCTGAGTGACGTTTTGCGGAACAAGGGGCATATCCTCGATTGGCGCAAGGGTGAGCACGCCGAGGCCGAACGCCTGCACCGCGAGGCGTTGGGCTACGTGGGCGAGGAGCACCGCCGCAAACGGGCGGCCCTGCTGGCGAGTCTGGGCCGCGATCAGCTGTCGGCGGGGAACACGACGGCGGCCAAAGCTCTTTACCGTGAAGCGTTGGCAATTTACGAGGCCGAGGCCGATCGGCAGGGGCAACTCGACACCCTGCTCAACCCCGGCTCGTGGCTCTACCACAGCCTGGGCGACTTCTCGCAAGCGCTCGCCCTCCTGCGCCGGGCCGAGCAACTGGCTTTGGAATTGAACGACTCGCGCCAGTTGGCCGAGACCCACAACGTCATGGCCGTCAATCTTTATTTTCTGGGCCGGTACGCCGAGGCCCGGGGCTATGCCGACAAGGCTCTCGTCCTCAGCGACGAGTTGGGCGACACCCACAACGTGGCCTTCGCCTTGATGAATCAGGCCAACGTGCTTGAGGCAACTTGCGGCGCGAAGTACGACGATCTCTACCAGCAATATTTGCGCGCCCTGCACATGGAGCAGGCGCTGGGCAATCGCCGCTTCGCCATCGCGGCGCTCGTGTTCATGATGATTCTGGCCCGGCGCGGCGGCGACGTTTCGGAGGCTATCCGCCGGGGCCAGCAGGCCCTGCCCCTGGCGACCGAGCGCGGCCTGCGCTGGCTGGCTGGCTTTGTGTCCCTGCAACTCGGCGCGGCCCAAATTTGGATCGATCCGGCCGCCGCTCGCGTCTCGCTCGAAGAGGCTGTGCAAATCTTCGGCGATTGCGAAGACGGCTATCACCTCACCGGCGCTCACTTCTGGTTAGCCGTGCTCTATCATTCCGAAAACAACGCCGCCTATCGCGATCACTTGCGCGAGTGTTTGCGGTTGGCGGTGAGCCACAACTTCGATTATTTCTTCCGGGGTGAGGCGCAGGCGGCCATTCCGCTGTTGGTCTCGGCCCTTGAGCACGATTTGTGGCCGTCCTACGCCGCCCCGATCCTGATAAAAATTGGCGACCGGGCCGCCGGTTCCCTCCGTCCCTTGCTCGCTCACACTGACGACGAAGTGCGGCGGCGCGCCCAGTCTATTTTCGATGAATGGTCGGGCAGTCGAGCAGTTGGCCTCTCGACCACCCGGCCACTTGACGACAAGACGGCTCGACCACAAGACCATAAGACTACCCGACTATCCATTCCGCCGCTCCTCATTCGCGGTTTTGGCAACTTCGCCGTCTGGCGCGGGGGGCGGCTCATTGAGGAACGCGAATGGGGCCGCCGCAAGTGCAAGCGGCTCTTGAAGTACATCGCCTTCAGTCCGGAACACACCCTCTCCAAAGATATTGCCGTTGACCTGCTGTGGGGCGAGGCCGACCCGCAAGCGGCCAACGCCAACTTCTACCGCACGCTTTACAACTTGCGGCGCGTGCTAGAGCCGCTCTCGCCGCATTCGGGCGCGAACTACATCGCGCTCGAAGGTGGCCTGATCCGGTTGGTTGCCGAAACGGCGTCTGGCACCGATGTGGACGAATTTGTGCGCGGCGTGGAAGAGGGCCGCCGCCTGGCCCGGACTGGCGAGCGGGCCGCCGCCCACGACAAATTGGCCGCCGCCACCACGTTATACACCGACGACCTCTCCACCGACGATCTTTATGATGACTGGATTCGCCCCCGGCGCGAGCAGTTGCGCGACCTCTACCTGAGCGCGCTCCGCGATCTGGCCGAACTGGCCACCAAGGCCGGGCAGGCCGACCAGGCAATCAACTACCTGCGCCAGGCCTTCCGCAAAGACAAGGCCTCTGAGGCCGCTTGCCTGAATCTGATGCTGGCTCTGGCCGAGGCCGGCCATCGCACCGAGGCCTTGCAACACTACGCCGCCTGTGAAAAGGCGCTGGCCGAACTCGACCTTTCTCCCTCTGTTGAACTTCGCGCCGCCCAGCGAGACCTGCTCGCGGCGCGTGAGGCCCTCGCCGCCTGAGACCCCACTCCCCTCTACCGGCGTCCGCTTCCCTGAGATTTCGCCATAGCTCGTAGACAATGGGAGAAATTTGGGAGATGCTATTAGTAGAATGAACGCAAGATGTCTGATGACCTGACGATAGATAGGCCAACATGGCTGATTTTCAGGCGATCCCTAAGTCACCGTCAATACCGCAAGTCGTTTTGGAAGAAATACAGAAGCTCATCGCCGGGGGCCAAATCCGCCCCGGCGATTCCTTGCCTTCGGAACTGGAACTGGCGGAGCGTTTCGGGGTCGGGCGCTCCTCGATCCGGGAGGCCATGCGGGTTCTGCACCTCTTAGGCGTCGTCGAGGTCATTCAGGGCAAGGGCACATTCGTGCGCGAGCCGGGCATTTTGCCTTTGGTGGTTGATTGGTCGCGCATTTCCCAGATGGGCATTACCTCGGAGGTAATGGAAGCGCGGCAGTTTATGGAAGTGTTGCTGGCGCAACTGGCCGCCGAACGCGCAACCGGCGAGGACATTGAGGCCTTGCGCCAGTCGTTGCAACACTCCGAAGAGACTCTCTCGAACATGGAAACCAACATCCGGGCTGGAGTGGATTTTCATCTGGCGCTGGCCGACGCCGCCCATAACCAGGTGTTGGCGCTCATGTACCGCACCATCCGCGATCTGTATCTGGAGATAGCGCGGCGCACCCGGATCACGCCGGAAATCGCTCGTGACCGCTACCACGATCACGAGCATCTTCTGCAAGCAGTGATCAACCACGACCCGGAAGCGGCCGCGCAAGCGATGAAGGAACATTTGGACAAGGCCTATCAAATCTTGTCAACCAGTTAGAGACAACATATCCAAAAACCAAAATGGAGGTTACAATGAAAGACTTGAGGGATTTTATCCGGGTATGCGAAGCAGAAGGAGAGCTGGCGCGGATCAAAGCGCCGGTGGACTGGCATCTCGAACTGTCTCACATTGCCAAGCTCAACGAGGAGAAGAGCGGCCCGGCCCTGCTCTTTGAGAACGTCAAAGACTACACCTCGCCGGTGCTGACCAGCGCCTGCACCACCCCGGCGCGGCTGGCGCTCATCCTGGGAATGCCGAAGAGCACCAGTCTAGTCGAGATAATGCGCGAGTGGGTGAAACGCACCCGCAAGCTGGTTCCGCCCAAATGGGTGGATAGAGATCAGGCTCCATGCAAGGAGAACATGGACACGGGCGATCAAATCAATCTCCTCAAATTCCCCGTGCCGCACGTGTACCCTAAAGACGGCGGGCGCTTCTTTGGCACAGCGGTCTACGTGGTCACCAAAGACCCGGACACGGGCTGGGTGAATCTGGGCACGTATCGCTTGCAGGTCTTGGATGAAAAGACGCTGGGCACGCAGTTCATCAAAGGCAAGCATGCCGACCTCATGCTCAAGAAATATGCGGAACGGAAGGAGAAAATGCCGGTTGCCGCCATCATCGGCGGGGACCCGCTCATGTTCCTCATGGGCGCGGCCCGCTTGCCCGCTTTCGACAGCGAATACGAATTTGCCGGGGCCATTCGCGGCGCGCCGATTGAAGTCGTAAAAGGCGAGACGGTTGACCTGCCCATCCCGGCGACGGCGGAGATTGTCGTGGAAGGCGAAGTGGACCCGGAGGCGTTCCGGCCTGAAGGCCCCTTTGGCGAATACACCGGCTACTATTCCGGCGTGGGCACCTCCCCCCGCAACTTCATCAAAGTCAATTGTGTCACCTATCGCAACAACCCGATCTTTTGGTCAACCACCGTTGGCCGCGCCGTCACCGACACCCACATGACGATGGCCCTGACGTACGGCGCGACGCTATGGCAGGAACTGGAAGCAATGCGCATCCCTGGCATCAAGTCGGTCTACTGCCCGCCGGAAGGCGCGGGGCGCTTCCTGGCCATCATCTCCGTCAAACAAATGTACCCCGGCCACTCGGCGCAAGTCGGCACCGCCGCCATCTCCACCGAGATGGGCGCTTACGGCCTCAAGACCGTGATCGTGGTAGACGAGGACGTGGACGCCTGGGACTGGCCACGCGTGTTGTGGGCGCTAAGTTTCCGCTTCAACCCTTCGCGCGCCGAATTTATCAAGCGCGGACGCTCCACTCCGCTCGACCCATCCCTGCCCATTGACGCGCGTGACATCACCTCCCGCATCATTCTCGATGCCACCATTCCGTACGAATGGAAGGAGAAACCCATCCCCATCGAACTGGATAAGGACATGAAGAAGCAAGTCGAGTCGCGCTGGGATGAACTCTTCCCGGCCCGACCGGCCAGCGGCGCGACCGCGCCAGGCAACGGGAATGAGGCCGTGCCGGCCGCGTCGCCGGCCCGTGAACCGATGACCCACGAGATGTAAGACGATGACCCGCCCCAACATTGCCGGTATTGTCTTCGACGTTGACGGCTGTGTGGCGAGAGGCAAACAGGCCCTCCCCGGCGTGCCGGAAACGCTTGCCACCCTGCGCGCGCGCGGCATTCGTTGCGCCTTCATGACCAACGAGAACATGAGCACGCGCGCCCAGGTCGTCGAAAAACTCAATGGCATGGGCATCCCTGCCAGCGCGGAGGATGTAGTGACCTCGGCCATCGTCGCCGCCGAGGTCACCTGCGCCCTTCACCCCGGAAAGAAAGTCCTGGCCGTCGGCGCCGCCGGGCTGATCGAGGCCCTCCGGTTGGCAGGCATGACGCTCGTCGAGGCGGAGAACGCCGCCGAGGCTGAAGTGGTCGTGATGGGCAAAGACCCGAACTTCAACATGAAGATGCTGGACGTGGTTTGCCAGGCCATTTGGAGAGGCGCTGACTTCATCGCCACCAACTACGACCCGAAAGTTCCCTCGGCCACCGGCTTCATCCCCGCCACCGGGCCAATGATCAAAGCGGTGGCTTACGCCACCGGCAAAGAGCCGCTGGTCACGGGCAAGCCGTCGAAGTGGGCCGGGGAAATGGCAATGAAGGTGTTGGGCGTCGCCCCGGAGAATGGCGCTGTCATCGGCGATCAACTGGAACAAGATATCAAGATGGGCAAGGAGGCCGGGCTGTTCACCATCGCCGTGCTTACCGGCGCGACGACGGCGGAGACCGCCGCCAATGCACCGGAGGCGTTGAAACCCGACCTGATCTTGCCCGACGTCAATCACTTGCCCGCGTGGTTGGATGGCCTGTAGAGCGAGTTGGCAACTCGCTCTACAACCGCCGCCATTTTCATGCGCGGTGGTGAACGCAGTTCATGACGACTACTGATTGTAGAAATGCTCAACAGAAAGGAGGTGCGAGCAGCATTTAGCTGATTGCGTTACCCCGTCACTCACATATCTCCGCGTGGCCGCGCCCGGCACGCCGCGCGGAGGCTAGGAACCCCGGGCCTTGGCTCTGTGCATAGAGAGGAGACGATATGTCCGACAACGGGAGATTTCCCAGCCCTTTTGAAGTTCCTACGCCCGAGGGGTGCGAGGGCTGGAAGGAACTATACCCCTACTACTACGTGTTCAGCGAAGACCGGAGAGAATTCGAGGACAAGCGGTTCTGGTTCCAGGACGGCATGCACCACCCGGAGCCGCTCTATCCGTTCGACACCATTACCTGCGAATCGTGGTGGGTGGCGCTGGGCGAGTACAACACGCGGGTGTTTGTCGTGCCTCCGGCGCTGGGCATTGACCAGCGCGTGCTCAACGGCTACCTCTACATCACCCCTCTGCCCGTGGCCAATGAAGCCGACATCCCCGCCCGCGTGGGCGAGTTCATGGAACGGGCCGGTTACTACTTCCAGAACTGGGACCGGCTGTACAGCCAGTGGGTGAAAAAGGCGGAGGAAACCATCGCCGAGTTGAAGGCGATCAAAGTCCCCGACCTGCCGGAGCGAGAGGACCTGGAGACGGTGGTTAAGCAGGGCCGGGGCCTGACCAGCGCCTACGATCTGCTCTGCGCCTACAACCGGGCGATTGAGAATATGCACAAGATATGGCACCTGCACTTCGAATTTCTCAACCTCGGCTACGTGGCCTACCTCACCTTCTACGGCTTCTGCAAGAAAGCCTTCCCCGACATCCCCGACCAGACCATCGCCAAGTTGGTCTCGGGCATTGACGTCATTCTCTTCCGCCCGGACGAGGAATTAAAACGGCTGGCAAAGGCCGCCGTGGACATGGGCCTGGCGGGCGTCTTCAAGAAAACCGTCAACCCCGACGAAGTCACCGCCGAGATGGGCCGGAGCGAGGCGGGCAAGAAATGGCTGGAAGAGTTGGAGAAGTCGAAGGATCCCTGGTTCTATTTCTCCACCGGCACGGGCTTCTATCACCTGCACCGTTCGTGGATTGACGACATGACCGTGCCGTGCCTCGCCATTCGCGGCTACATCGAGAAAATCGAAAAGGGCGAGAGCATCGCCCGCCCGATGGCCCAGATCCAGAAAGAGCGCGACCGGCTGGCCGCCGAGTACACCGCGCTCCTGCCCACCGACGAAGACAAGAAGGCATTCCAGGAGCAACTCGGCCTGGCCCGCACCGTCTTCCCCTACGTTGAGAACCACAACTTCTACGTCGAACACTGGCATCACACCGTGTTCTGGAACAAGATGCGCGAGTTCGGCAAAGTGCTGGTCAAGCACGGCTTCTTCAAAGAAGTGGACGATATGTTCTACCTGCACCGCTTCGAAGTCCAGGAAGCCATCTACGACTTGATTGGCGCGTGGGGTCCGGGCGGCGAGGCGCGCGGCCCGAGATACTGGCCGCCCATCGTCGAAAAACGCAAAGTCCTGTTCGATAAACTCAAGAACTATGCGCCGCCGCCGGCCCTGGGCGAGCCGCCGGAAGTGGTGACCGAGCCTTTCACCGTCATGCTCTGGGGCATTACCACCGAGAACATCCAACGGTGGCTGAAGCCGCAGGCGGACTCGGGCGCCAGGGAACTTAAGGGTTTCGCCGCATCGCCCGGCGTGGTCGAGGGGCCGGCCCGGGTGATCACGAGCGTGGAAGAACTCAAGGACGTTCAGCCCGGCGAGATTCTGGTTTGCCCTGTCACCACGCCAAGCTGGGCGCCCATATTCACCCGCATCAAGGCCACGGTCACCGACATTGGCGGCATGATGTCGCACGCGGCCATTGTCTGCCGCGAGTACGGCTTGCCGGCCGTGGTCGGCACCGGCTTCGGCACCAAGACCTTCAAGACCGGCCAGATGCTGCGCGTGGATGGAATGGCGGGCACGGTAACAGCTTTGAACTGACGTCTAGCGACAATACCTTTCAGAGAGGAGGCAGGCATCCCCAGATGCCGGGGCCCGCACGTGGGCGTGCTGGCTCCTCGCATTATCTGAAAGGTATTGCGTTTAGCGATGAAATTGAATCATGGTGCGTAGCGGGTGAGTCGTGACGCGCGCTACGCACCCTACTTGGACTCTCTATGCCTGGTGATCCATATATCCTGTGGCTTGAAGATTGCGACCGCAAGAGCGCGCCATATGTGGGCGGCAAATGCGCCAGCCTGGGCGACATGATGAAGGCCAACATCCGCGTGCCCCCGGGTTTCGCCGTCACGACCGCCGCTTACCATGATTTTTTGGAGCAGGCAGGAATTGGCCGCGAGATTCAGGCCATCCTAGATCGCCTGAACCCGGATGACGTGGAGGCAACCGAGCAGGCCAGCCGGACCATCCGGCAGATGATGGGGACGGCTCCCATCCCGGCTCCCATCGAGGCGGCGATCACCCGGGCGTATAAAGAACTGTGCGTTGAATGCGGGGTGCGCAACGTGCCAGTGGCCGTGCGTTCCAGCGCCACCGCCGAAGATTTACCGGACGCCTCGTTTGCCGGTCAGCAGGAGACCACGCTGTGGGTGCGTACCTCTGGCTCGGTGATGATCCGCACGGCTATCTGCTGGTCAAGCCTGTTCACGCCGCGCGCCATCTCCTATCGGGTGAAGATGGGCTTCCCACACGACAAGGTGCTCATCAGCGTGGGCGTGCAAAAGATGGCGAACTCGCGGGTGTCGGGCGTGATGTTCACCCTCAACCCATCCAACGGCGATCGCTCCACGATCGCTATTGACGCGAGCTGGGGCCTGGGTGAGAGTGTGGTTGCCGGTATCGTCACGCCCGACAACTATCTGGTGAACAAGATTACGCTTCAGGTGGTGAAGCGCACGGCCTCGCCCAAGCTAATCGAATACATCCCCGACCCCGACGGGGAACACGCCGAGATCGTGGACGTGCCGCCCGAGCGACAAAACGTCTTGTGCCTCACCGACGAAGAGGCCTCCGCGGTCGCGTCGCTGGGGCAGCGCCTCGATCACTACTATCACGCTCCGCAAGACATCGAGTGGGCCATTGACCACGACCTGCCCTTCCCGGAGAACGTGGTGGCGTTGCAGTGCCGCCCGGAGACGGTATGGAGCCGGAAGCCGATCACGCCCATCGCCAAATCGGGCGCGAACGCACTGGATTACGTGGTGGCGACTATGTTGGCCGGGGTGCGCACGGGCGCCAACCGCAAGGATTGAGAACGTGCCAGCGCAGTTCTGTTCACAGTGTGGAACCCGCCTGGTTGTCGGCCCGCTTCACGGGCGCGAGCGGGAATACTGCCCGGCCTGTGGCTTTGTCGTCTACTACAACCCGGCCCCGGTCGGGCTGGCAGTGGTCGAACACAAGGGCCAACTCGTCCTCGTCCGTCGAACGATCCCACCCTTGCAGGGCTACTGGGCCCCACCCGCCGGGCACGTCGAGATCGGCGAGTCAGTGCCGGCGGCGGCTGTCCGCGAGGCGCAGGAAGAGACAGGTTTGGAGATCAAATTGGACGGATTGATTGGCGTGTATTCACAGGCGGATGTGAAAGTCGTGATCGTCGCCTATCGCGGCCGGGCCTGCGGCGGCGAGCTTCAGGCGGGTGATGATGCCAGCGACCTCGCCCTGTTTGCGCCGGGTCAGCTTCCGGTTCAACTATTCCCGACCGGGGGAACGGCAATGGATCGCTGGTTTTACGGCGTCATCGAGTCGGTCACCGCTCACTGGCGGGAGGCCCCGGCCTCATGAAGCGCCTGGTCGTCGGACTCTCCGGGGCCAGCGGCGTGATCTACGGTATTCGCCTGCTTGAAGTCTTGCGGGGCGTGGAGGATGTCGAGACCCATCTGGTCATAAGCTCCGCGGCGCGGCAGACCATCGCGCTTGAGACTGACTATACGGTAGAGCAAGTGGAAGCCCTGGCGCACATGCGCTATCGCATCAACGACATCGGCGCGGCCATTGCCTCCGGCTCGTTCAAAACGATGGGCATGGTCGTCATTCCATGCTCCATCAAGACTCTCTCTGCCATCGCCCACTGCCTCAACGAGAGCCTGCTGGTGCGCGCCGCCGACGTCACTCTCAAAGAGCGCCGTCGGCTGGTGATCGTTCCGCGCGAGACGCCTCTGCACCTGGGCCACCTGCGGTTGATGACGCAAGTCACCGAGGCCGGAGCGATTCTCGTGCCGCCGATGCCGGCCTTCTATCATCGCCCGCGCACCCTGGACGACATCATCAACCATACCGTCAATCGCGTGCTGGATTTGATGGGCGTCGAACTGGAGAAGGATTTGTTTGAGCGTTGGCAAGGCTCACGAATCGCCGTGAACCACCCTCGTGATGAGGAGATAAAAGAGTGAGCCTCGTCGTTTATCTGGTGCGCCACGGCGAAGTTGAACACCACCGGACTGATGTAAGCCTCACGCCGCGCGGGCGGGCGCAGGCAGAAGCCGCCGGGGCGGCCCTCGCCTCCCGCCTCGCCGACGGCGACATCGTATCCATTCAGCATTCACCAGTCAGGCGAGTGCTGGAGACGGCAGAATTGTTGCGCGCCGGTCTGTCCTCGGCATTGACCTCTGCCGGACGCGCCGACCGCATCGCCATTTCTCCGCCGCACCCCGACGTTGCCCTGAGCAACGTCCGTTTCTACCTGGAACCGGGGAAAGAGCCGCAAGAGCCGTCTCTGTACTACGCGACGATCAATGCCCCGGCCTTTCTACAAAGCGTGCCCCCGGCCCGCGCCGAATTCTATCGGGGTTTCTGGGGAAGCCATGATCCGATGGGTTACTGGCTGACGCACGACAGCGCCGGGGCCGCCGAGACACCGGCTGCCGTGTTGAACCGCCTGCTGGGGCGGCTGAGAAAACTTTTTGCCGACAGCGCAACGCCAACCGCGTGTTTGCGCTGGCTCGGGGTGACACACTCTGGAGCGATGCGAGTTTTGTTGCGCCAGGCCTTTGGCAAAGACCCCGGCGAGCCGGACTTTTGTGAGACCATCGTCGTCGAGCCGCCCGGCCACGCTGATCAAGCTCTGGTGTCCTATCGTGGCCGGAGCGAACTTCTCTCGCTGATAGCGGATGGCTAATGGCTGATCGCAGGCCATCTGCCACGCGAAGCGGCTATTCGCCATCTGCCACGCGAAGCGGCCATTCGCCATATGCCATACTTCGACCGAGCCACCGAAACAATGCCCCGCGAACGACTCGCGGCCCTGCAACTGCAAAAGTTGCAGGCCATGCTGGCTGAACTGTGGGGGAAGAACGCCTTTTACACGGCGAAGTGGAAGGCCGCCGGAGCCGGGCCGGGCGATGCGCTTTGCGGCTCGTTGGCCGACCTCTGCCGATTGCCATTGACGACCAAACACGAACTCATGGCCGATCAGGCTGCGCACCCGCCCTTCGGCACAAACCTGACCTACCCGCAAGAAGCTTACGTGCGCTATCACCAGACTTCCGGCACGACCGGCGCGCCTCTGCGCGTGTTGGACACAGACGAAAGCTGGGATTGGTGGGGCCGCTGTTGGGGCTTCGTCCTCGCCGGCGCCGGCCTCGCCGCCGGCGACCGGTTGTTCTCGGCATTCTCTTTCGGGCCGTTCATCGGCTTCTGGGCGGCGGTGGAGGGGGCGCGCAAGATTGGGGCGATGATGGTTCCGGGCGGCGGGCGCGATTCGCCTCAACGACTGGAGTTGATGCGCGACACGCAAGCGACTGCGCTGTGTTGCACGCCCACCTATGCCCTGCGGCTGGCCGAAGTGGCGCGTGAGATAGACTTCGACCTGAGTTCGATTCCGATGCGGGCCACCGTTCACGCTGGCGAACCGGGCGCAAACGTCCCCGCCACCAAACAGCGCATCCAGGAGGAGTGGGGGGCGAAATGCTACGACCACGCCGGAGCGTCGGAAGTGGGGGCGCACTCGTTTGAATGCGAGGCCCAGCCCGGCGGCACGCATCTCATCGAAAGCGAATTCATTGCCGAAGCCCTCGACCCGCAAACCGGCCAGCCCGTGCCGGCCGGCGAGCGGGGCGAACTCGTCATCACCAACCTCGGCCGCCGGGGTTTTCCCGTCATTCGTTACCGCACCGGCGACGTAGTGCGGCTCAACCACGCACCCTGCGCCTGTGGCCGCACCTTCTTGCGCTTCGAGGGCGGCATCCTGGGCCGGGCCGACGACATGGTGACGGTGCGCGGCGTCAACGTCTTCCCCAGCGGAGTCGAAAACATCATCCGCCGGTTCAAGGAAGTGGACGAATTCCGCGTCACCGTTCACACCGTCAAACATATGGACGAAATGGATATCGAGCTCGAAGTGGCCGAAGGCGCTGATCCGGCTACCGCCGCCGCCGTGAGCACGGCCATCGACTCCATGCTCTCCTTCCGCCCCAACGTCTGCATCGTCCCCCGCAATACCCTGCCCCGCTTCGAGCTAAAAGCCCGGCGCTTTCACGTTCAACGTTCGTAACTGACCCAAATTGTTGACCGCCCTCCCGAAACGCAAGACTTCGGGAGGGTTTGTTTTCGGGCAACTTTCGCCGAGTGGGAGAATATTGGGAGATGCGCGCGCTACACTCTCCCATATATCCCCGGCATTCCCACGGAGAGATCGCCATGACTGCCAAAGACGCTGCCCAACTCGTCGAACCCATCCTGCGCCAGATCGAATCGGCGCACATTCAAACGGTGAAGGTCGAATTTCCTGACCTGTTCGGCATGGCGCGAGCCAAAGCCGTTCCCGCCCGCCACTTCCCGCACGCCGTCGAACATGGCGTCCAGTTTGCATTCCCGACGTTCGCGCTCGACCTGGCCGGGAACCCGGCCAGCGGGACCGGCACTGCCGAGGAGATCGGTTATGCCGACATGACGGCCATCCCCGACCTCAGCACCTTCACCATTCTGCCGTGGGAGCCGCACACGGCGGCGGTCATCTCTGATCTTTATTACAAAGGCGAGCCTATCGCTCTTGCCCCGCGCAACATCCTAAAGCGCATCGTCGCCGAATACGAGAAGCGCAACTTGCTCCCCATCGTCGGCAGTGAACTGGAATTCTATCTGCTCAAACGCGACAACGGCTCGTGGCGCACCTATTCCGACAAGCCGAGCATGGTCTACACCTGGAACGCGATGATTGACCCTGACGGCATCACCCGCAAGATTTGCAACGCGGTCGAGGAGATGGGGCACCGGGCGCTGGCGATGGCCCACGAGTTTTTCCCCGGCCAGTACGAGATCAACCTTGATCACGGTGAAGCGCTGGACATGGCCGACCGCACTTTCTTCTACAAGCAGGCCGTCAAAGAGATTGCGTGGCAGAACGGCCTCATGGCGACCTTTATGGCGAAGCCGCGCTCCGACCTCGGCGGGAGCGGCTACCACCTGCACATGAGTCTGGCCGATCCGGCCACCCACGCTAACCTGTTTTACGACGAACACGCCCATGATGGCCTTGCCGAACTGGCTTGCCATTTCATCGGCGGTCAGATGGCGCACGCGCGCGGCCTGACGGCGGTCTTTGCGCCCACCGTCAATTCGTATAAGCGCTACGTCCCCGGCGCGTTTGCCCCTTATTACGTGCTGTGGGGCTACGACAACCGCACTTGCTACGTCCGCATCCCGCCGGAGCGCAAGGGCGGCACGCGCGTGGAGAACCGCACGCCCGACGGCGTCGCCAATCCGTATCTCGTCTTTGCGGCGGCGCTGGCCGCCGGGCTGGATGGCATTGACCGGAAGCTCGACGCCGGCCCGGCTTACGAGGGCGACGCTTATTCAACCGCCGACCCGGCCAAGACGCCGGTTGTGCCCCAATACCTGCACGAAGCCATCATTGCGCTGGAGGAGGACGAAGTCTTATGCAAGATGATGGGGCCTGAGTTCGTCAAAGCCTTCGCCGCCGTCAAGCGGCTGGAGTCACAGCGCTTCCGGGCGCACGTCACCGATTGGGAATTCAACGAATATGCGTTTCATCTGTAATCACGCTCGAAACACCTGACAGGTTTCCGAAAAACCTGTCAGGTGTTTCTGGTCAAGGAGGAGACCATGTCTACCGAAACCCACAATCAACTGAAGAAAAACGTTCTCAGCACTTGGGACGTGATCTCGCAGGCGCTGGCCTTCTTGGGGCCGGTGATGAGCATGGCGTTCCTTACAGCGCCCATCGCCATATTCGCCGGGTCGGCAGTGCCGCTGGCCGTGCTTCTCGGCGGTTTGACGATGGTTGCGCTCGGTTACGTGGTCGCCCAATTCGCGATGCGCGTGCATGCGGCGGGCGCGATCTACAACTATGCCGCCAAAGCCTTCGGCCCGGAGACCGGCTTCATGGGCGGCTGGGTGTACCTGTTTGCCGTCCTGTGCCTCACCATTGCCATCATCGCCGGCGTGGCCGGCTGGACGACCGAAATTCTGGCGATGGTCGGCGTTACGCTTCCAAGCCCCTATCTGTGGGTCGTGGTTGCCGCCGTCGAGTGCGCCGTGCTGTATCTGCTCTCGTACTTCGACGTGCGCATCTCCACCAGAACGCAGTTGTGGCTGGTGTTCGGCTCGGTTGCGCTGGTGGTGGTAGTTGCCCTCGTCGTCCTCGCCAAAGGCGGGGCCGGGGGCTACAGCCTCACACCTTTCTCGTTCTCGGCGGCGGGCGGAATCTCCGGCCTCTCCATGGGCCTGATCTTTGCCATCCTCATGTACACCGGCTTCGAGTCGGCGGCGGTGCTGGCGGAAGAGACGGCTGACCCGAAACGCTCGATGCCAATTGCCATCGTCGGCACGGTGGCGGCGGCGGTCGCCCTGTATGTCATCGTCACCTATGCCTTCTCCATTGGGTTCGGCTTCGATCCCAATGCCGAGATTAACGTCGGACTCTGGCAGGACCCGGCCAGCCCGGCGCTGTTCAGCATGGCCGGAATATACATTGGGGATTGGATGGTGGTGTTGGTTTTCCTGGCCGCCATCGTGGATGGCTTCGCCGTAGCGCTCGGCTGTCTCACCACCTCGGCCCGCGTCGCCTTTGCCATTGCCCGTGACGGCGCTCTGCCCTCGCTCCTGGCCCGCACCCACCCGACGCATAAGACGCCGCATATGGCGAACGGCGCGGTGCTGGCGCTGGCGTTCCTCGTCGCCATCGCCTTCGCATTAGCCGTCCCGCCAGCCGAAGGCGCGCTTCCAGCCTATATGGCCGAGTTCCTTTATCTGGCCGGAATCGGCGCGATCACCATCGAGGTGATTTACGTCTTCGTTTCGATTGCGGCCATGTGGTGGTTCTACCGCGAGTTGAAGCAGGAATACAACGTGTTCAAGCACCTGGTCGTGCCGATCGTCGCCGTCGTCGGCGCGGGCGCGGCCCTTTATGGCTCACTTCTGCCTCAGCCCGATCCCCTTATGGCAACGATGCCCTATGTGGCAGTTGCCTGGATTGTCATCGGCTTGCTATACATCGCCTACCTGCGCTCCTCCAAGCCCGGCCTTGTGGCCCAGATTGGCCGCGACCTTAGCACGCTGGATGTGCCGGAGCCGGTGGATGTGAGGTTCCAGCACGATGCAAGCTCGGCATCTGATTAGCCGATGGCGGATGGCAGATAGCAACAACCTATCTGCCATTTGCTATCAGCTATAAGCCATCAGCCACGCGAAGCGGACATCAGCTATTGGGTGCGAACATGGTCGAGGAATTAGACCTGGAGCAGATCGGCGAGAAGGAACTGAACACGCGCCTGCAGGCGCTCGTCAATGGCGGCCATAAAGCCATCCTGCGCAACCCGCGCGCCCGGCACAACATCGCCGTCAACATTAGCGGCTCGCTGGAAATTGAGGTGCAGGGCAGCGCCGGGTTCTACTGTTGCGGCTTCATGAACGGCCCGACCGTCACCGTCGCCGGCTACGTCGGCTGGTACGCCGCCGACAACATGCTGGGTGGAAAGCTGATCGTGCTGAAGGACGCCGGAAGCAACCTCGCGCCTTCGATGATCGGAGGGGCTGTGCTGGTGCGCGGGTCAGCCGGGAGCCGCGCCGGCTACGGCCTCAAAGGGGGAACCGTCGTGGTGTGCGGCGACGCGGGCATGCTCACCGGCCAACAAATGCTCGGCGGGCGCATCGTTCTGCTTGGCAAGGTCGGCGGGCAGACTGGCGAGTCCATGTGCGGCGGCGCAATCTTCTATCGGCGCGGCGCATTGGCCGGTATGGGAAACAATGTTCGGGCGCGTTCGCTGAAAGCCGCCGAAGTCGAATCGCTCGCCGTCCTCTTCGCCGAGGGCGACATTCAAGCCGATCCGAACGAATTCGAATGCCTCGAGCCGAAGCCGGGCAAGCAGAAATCTCAACCCTTCAAGTCCGAGCTTGTTGCTCGTGAAGAGGCGTTTTCGTGAGAATCGTTTAGATTTTTGGCTGACACAGTACAAGCACCCTGACCGGAACAGCACCGTGCCCCTTAGCTCAGGACGCTACTACTGGAAAGGAAGAAGTAATGTGCGGCATTGGCGGTGTCAAGTTAACCCAACCCGGCCCCATCGGCCAAGAGTTGGTGCAGATGATGACGGCGCTTCGTCATCGCGGCGCGGACTCGACGGGGTTCGCGCTGTACGGCCCGTGGCGAGAGGATCGGTTGATCGCCCGCCTGCGCGCAGCGGAGCGGGAGAAGCTGGACGTGACGTTGAACGAGATCGAGGCCGAACTGCAAAAGGCGGGCGGCCAGTTCGCCGGCCCGCCGGCTTGGGACAAAACCGAACGGGCGAAGGATGCGTTTGTCCGGCTCGAAGTGAGTCCCAACATTGACGTCGAGCGCGTGACGTCGGCCTGGATCGCGTTGGGCGGAATCGAAGTTCACTCCTTCGGCCACTCGCTGGAGATCGTCAAAGACGTGGGCGACGCGCAAACGGTGGCGGTGCGGCACGGCATCCGCGAGTTCAACGGCACGCACGGACTGGGCCATTGCCGCCTGGCCACCGAAACCGAAGTGGACGTGGCCCACGGCCACCCCTTCTGGGCGCGGCCTTTCCCCGACGTGGCGATTGTCCACAACGGGCAAATTACCAATTACTACAAGTCCCGGCGCCTGTTGGAGCAAGACGGCTACCACTTTTCGAGCGACAACGACTCGGAGTTGATCTCGGTCTTCATCGCCGACCGGATGAAGCACGGCCAGACGTTTGAGGAAGCGTTGCGCTATTCCATCGGCGCGCTCGACGGCGTGTTCACCTATTTGCTTTCGATCCCGGCTGGCATCGGCCTCGCCAAAGACCGGTTGGCGATCAAGCCGATGATCAGCGCCACGAGCGACAAGTTGACGGTGATGGCGACGGAGGAGCAGGCCATCCGGCAAGTGCTCCGTGAGGAGGTCGAGACGGCCTCCTACGGCCAGAGCGAAGTGGTGATTTGGTGACCGCCGCATCCCCCTTCGGCAAGCTCAGGGCATGCTTCGACTGCGCTCCGCTCAGGGTGCTGCGCGGCGCTCCGCTCAGGGTGCTTGCCTAAGGTGATCTGGTGAGATGGACATGACAAACGTAATTACACTCAATGCAGACGAAATGCCGCCGCGCGAACTCAACGTGAAGTTGCGCGAACTGCTGGCCGCCGGGAAAGACGTCGTCGTCGAGAACCCGCGCTCGCGGCACAACCTGGGCGTGGCCCTGCCGGGGCCAGGCCACGTGACGTTCAAGGGCAGTGTGGGCTACTACTGTGGCGGGCTGGCGAACGGCGGCTCGGTGGAGATCAAAGGCAACGCCGGCTGGGGCATCGGCGAATCGATGGCGCGAGGCTTCATCCGCGTGCGCGGCAGTGTGGGGCAGAGCGTCGGCGCATCGTTGATGGGCGGCACGGTGGTGGTGGAGGGCGACGCCGGGCCGCGCGCCGGAGTCGCGCAAAAAGGCGGGGCCGTCGTCGTCGGCGGGAGCATCGGCTTTCTCTCCGGCTTCATGGCCCAACGCGGCAAATTGATCGCCCTGGGCGACGCCAACGACGGCGTGGGCGACTCGCTGTACGAAGGCAACATCTACGTGGCCGGGCACATCAAGGGACTCGGCATTGACGCCGTCATCACCCAGCCGGGCGCGGAGGAGATTGACGAGATTGAGTCGATCATCGCCGAAGCCGGCTTTCCACTGAAAGTTAGAGAGTGGAAGAAGATCGTCGCCGGGCGCAAGCTGTGGTACTTCGACAAACGGGAGGCAAACACATGGCTCAAGGTGTAAACGGCAAACTGCCCAAGATGGGGCGGAGCAAAATCTGGACGCCGCACGTCATCGAGGATATTCAGGCCAAGGCCGAGCTGGGGCATTATCAGATTCGGGGCTTCTCGACGTTCTTCAACATTCCGACGCTGGATCAGTTGACGTTCTTGCCGGCGGCGATGACGCGCCTGCCGCTGGAGGGCTACCGCGAGTTCTGCGAGACGAAGACGGTGTTGGGCGGCGGCAAGCCCGACCTGGTGAGCCAGCCGCTCGAACTCGACATCCCGATCTACATTGCCTCGATGAGCTTTGGCGCGTTGAGCCGCAACGCGAAGGTGTCGCTCGGCTTGGGCGCGACGGCGGTTGGAACCTGCACCTCGACGGGTGAGGGAGGGATGCTGGCCGACGAGCGGCAGGCGTCGAAGAAACTGATCTATCAGATCACACCCAGCCGCTACTCGCTCGATCTCGAACACCTGCGGATGGCGGACGCGATTGAAATCGCGGTCGGGCAGGGGGCCAAACCGGGGACGGGCGGCGTGCTGTTGGGCGCGAAGGTGATTGATAAAGTCGTCGAGATGCGCCAACTGCCGAAAGGGATCGATCAACGATCGTCGGTGCGCCACCCGGACTTCCTCGGCGCGGACGATATGGCGATCAAGATCGAAGAACTGCGCGACGCCACCGGCTATCGCGTGCCGATCTTCATCAAACTTCCGGCGTGCCGGGTGCGGCAGGATGTGCAGATCGCGGCCAAGTCGGGCGTGGACGTGATCGTGATTGACGGCATGGAAGGCGGCACGGGCGCATCGCCCGAATTCCTGCTCGACCACACCGGCATCCCGACGATGGCCGCGATCCCGGCGGCGCGCAAGGCGCTGGAAGACATCGGTATGTACGGCAAGGTGTCGCTGGTGGTGTCGGGCGGCCTCAAGAGCGGGGCCGACGTGGCGAAGGCGCTGGCCCTGGGCGCGGATGCGGTGGCCTTTGGCACAGCGGCGTTGATCGCGCTGGGATGCAACTCGCCGAAGTATATTGAAGATTATCAGGCGTTGGACACCGCGCCCGGTTACTGCTACCACTGCCACACCGGGCGTTGCCCGGTTGGGGTGGCGACTCAGGATGAGGAACTCCAGAAGCGGCTCGACCCGGAGGAGGCGGGCGAACGTGTCGCCAGTTTCCTGCGCGCGGTGACGATGGAAGTGACGATGATCGCCAAGTCGTGCGGCAAGTCCAACGTCCACAACCTTGAGCCGGAGGACATGCGCGCCCTCACCCTCGAGGCCTCGGCGATGACCGGCGTGCCGCTGGCGGGGGTGGATAAAGTGGTTGCGCCGTGGGGGTAGAGGCTGGAAGTTGGAGATGGCTTTACGTTTGCTTTTTCCCCAACAGTTCCACTGCCCATTCCGCCTCGGCCCCTTCCAACGGCGGGCTGGGCGGCTGGCCGTAATCGAGGCTCAGATCGTAGCGCGCCTCGTCGTAAATGGCGGCCAGCGCCTTCGCCAGATTGAGCGGCGCGTCGGCGTCGGGGGGGCGCAGAGGGACGGGGACGATGGGCAGCGGATCACGCAGTTGGATCGGCCAGACCTCGGCCCGCCCCGGATGCCCGGCGCGGGTCAGGAAAACGTAATACGGCGCGCGGGGCGACCCCACTCGCGGCACGGGCCGCTGTCCCTCGCGCAACAGATCGATCTCCAGCAAATGCGCCTGGGCCAAGATCACCCGCCGCCGTTTGGCCTGATACTCGTCCCAGCCCGCGCCGTGCTTGTTGGTCGGCGACAAAATCTCAATGCTCGTCACCAGCGTTCCGCCCGCCACGTCGCGAATCTCTACCGAGGAAATCTCTGCTTCAAAGGTGAGGGACTGGGGCCAGACGGCGGGCGCGGGGGCAATGGCCGCCCCGGCGGCTTCTGCCGACTCCAGTGGGGGGGCGGCCCCGGCGCGCCGTGCGGCGAATACTTCCACGTCGGGTATCATTACCGTAACCGAATCGCTGGCTCGCAGTTCTTCCATTACCGTCCGTATCACAATCCGCGCCACATAGCGGGGTGCGAGCAACGGCGCCAGTTGAATGCTGATTTGCGTCGCCAGCCGATGGTGAACGTCCGGCCACAAATAGCCTTCCAGATAAGGGTCCATACCGGGGAACGGAGAGGGCATCGCGAGAACCTCCGCTGAAAAAACGCAAAGGATACTTTTGCCAGTATATCATATCCTCTCTCTGAGTTTGGACGAAAAAACGATGGCTCAACGAATAAAAGGAATCGAACGCGAGACGCCGATCACCATCACCGTCAACGGCCAGCCGATGCAGGCCTACGCGGGCGAGAGCATCGCCGCCGCGCTGATGGCCGCCGGGTTCCGCGCCTTCCGGCGCACCGAAGCCAGCGGCTCGCCGCGCGGCTTTTTCTGCGGCATGGGCGTTTGTTTCGATTGCCTGGTCACCGTGGACGGCGCGCCGAACAAACGGAGTTGTATGACGGAAGTGGTTGAGGGGTGTGTGGTGGAGACGGCGAAGGGGTGAAACGTGAAACGACAAACGACAAACGACAGACGGCAAACGTCAAACGACAAACGTCAAGCGTCAAACGTGATGCGATGAGCTATATGCTATATGCGATAAGCCATAAGCGATAGGCGATGAGCGATGAACCTGGTTGAAATTGCGATTGTGGGCGCCGGCCCGGCGGGCGTGTCGGCGGCGGTGTCGGCGGCGGAGGCCGGGGCCAAGGTGACGCTGATTGAGGAGTATGCACGACCGGGCGGGCAGTATTACAAGCAACCGGCGGCGGGGCTTCATCCTCACAAACAACTGCCGCATTCGCTCGGCGATAATCTCCAGCATGGCCGCGAACTGCTGGCCGGACTCAAGAACCCCAACATTGATCTGCGTTGCAACACACTGGTCTGGAACATCACGCCCGACCGTGTTCTCGACCTCTACAGCCCGAACGGCCACCAAGTGGAGCGTTTGCAGGCCAAAAAAGTGATCGTCGCCGCGGGCGCATACGAGCGCATCGTGCCGTTTCCGGGCTGGACACTGCCGGGCGTGACAACGGTGGGCGCGGCGCAGTTGTTGCTCAAGGGCCAGGGCTTGCTCCTCGGGCAGAAGATTTTGATTGCCGGGACCGGGCCGCTCCTGCAGTTGGCCGCCGTGCAACTGTTGGACGCGGGCGCGGACGTTTTGGCGATCGTCGAACTTCAATCGCGGACTGAGTTCTTATCCCATGCTTCAAAACTGTTTGGCCAGTGGAGCAAGATTGGGCAAGGGATGGCGAACCAGAAGCGGTTGATGGAAGCCGGCGTGCCCATCAAATACGGTTACGCCGTCGTCCGCGCGTCCGGCGAAAATCAAGTAGAAGGCGCAGTCATCGCCAAAGTGGATTCGGCAGGGCGGCCCGTTCCCGGCTCGGAAGAAACACTTGCGGTGGATACCGTTTGCATCAACTTTGGCTTCCTGCCCGCCACCGAACTGACCCGTCTTGCCGGGTGTGAGCAGAAGTTTGACTCCAACTTTGGCAGTCTGGCAACGCTGACCAATCCCGACTTTGAGACAAGCGTGCGCGGCGTTTTTGCCGTAGGCGAAGTGCGCGGCATCGGCGGCGTGGAAGTGGCATTGCTGGAAGGCCGCATCGCCGGCGCGGTGGCGGCCCGCCAACTTGGCTACCAGCCGGACGGCCATGATGTTCGCAAGGAGTGGGAAAAGGCGCGGGCGGCGGTCGAATCACTGGGCGCAATGTTCGCCGTGAAGCCCGGATTGTTTGAGGCCATCGCCGACGAGGTGATGGTGTGCCGTTGTGAGGAAGTGACGGCGGGGGCGATCCGGTCGGCGGCGCGGGCCGGGGCCGCCAACCTCAACAGCCTCAAGCCGTGGAACCGGTGCGGCATGGGGCGCTGTCAGGGGCGCTTCTGCGGCCCCGTCGCCGCGCAACTTGTCGCCGCCGAAGCCGGAACGAGCCTAGAATCTGCCGGAACGTTCAAAGCGCGAATACCCGTCAAGCCCGTGCCGCTGGCCATCGTCGGCGCGGTCGAAGAAGCGCGGCCCACCGGAACGGCAATGGAGGATCACGTGGGATATGGGAAGGCGGTTGTGCGGTGATGGTGACTGCCCACCGACCGGCCAATCATCAGCGGCGTGAGGCGGAACGCCAGCGCCAGTCCTCAACAGCCAATGCGAGGCGAAAGGCAAGGGAGTCGAAGAAACGAACGACGGCGCGCAGAGGGGTGCGCGTTGGGCGCGGCTTGTTGTCGGCGGCCAGAGCGTAAGTTGTGAACGTGTGTTTGGGACAAAAAGCGTAGACCGCGCCAGCATTATCAAAGTGCAGGACGCTGGCCGCAAAAATGTGGCGCGATGGCGAGTGTGTATCCGGGCAATAGAAATGCGGCGAGAACGCCTGGCCGCAGTTTTGGCAAACCAGCGGAGCGTCCAGCGTATTGCCGTTGACTGAAAGGGTGACAGTTGAACGGCATTTCGGGCAGGCAATTTGCGCGTTCGTGATGTTCATCGTTTTGCTTTCAGGAGTGATCGCACCTTTTCAAGCACCGAAAGTATATCACGCATTGAAAGCGGATCGCCGTAATAATCGGCCCACGCTTCCCGGAAGCCCCCGCTTTTCAATGCGCTTTCAAGTTTTGCGAGTTGCATGGCGATATGGCGTGTATTGCCTGTTCGTTCGCAGTTCAGCCAAAACGCGAGGCTGTCAAGCTCGGGCGCGTCGAGCAAGAGCGCAATCACATCGCTCATATCCCGGTCACGCAAGGGCATGAGCTTTAGTATCAACAAGTCTTCGGCGGAAACTGTCGGGGCAAGCCAGAGCCACATACTGGTTGACCAGATGGACAGCTACTTCAAACGAACTGCTAAAGGCAGGCAACGGGCAAGTCGAATTATTCCAGAACCGTTTTTTGTTCACAGCGACTTAACCACAGGTATCCAACTGGCCGACATTGTTGCCTATGTCATTTCATGGGGCCTGCGTTTTGAAGGAATGAACGAACCCAAACGCCCAGAGCTGAAAGAGTTTGCCGACCAAGTTGTTCGATTAAGAGCACGAGCGGTGCGGGAGGTGGGTGGCAATCCGAACTATGTTATTTGGAGTTTCGCCGTCATATCGGATTTGCGCTCAAGGGACGAGCAGGAGAGGGAATAAAAAAGGCAATGTTGCGCTTTCGCGCACCAGAGCCTCCACGCAAAATAATAACACGATTGATGAAAAAATCAAGTTGCAGTTTCCAATCCAATTCAGGCGTCGTCGCTTTGTCATTTCTTAGAGATAGGCATCGTGACGGCGCGCGGCATCATGGGTTTGCTTTTGGAGTCCGGCGTCAACGGATACGCAACGGATAAACGGATAAACGGATTCGCGGCCTGTTATCTGTTTATCCGTTTCGCGAAGCGTCTGTTGACGCCGAGTCCAAACCATGCGCGAATACCCATCAAGCCCGTGCCGCTGGCCGTCGTCGGCGCGGTGGAAGAAGCGCGGCCCACCGGAACGGCAATGGAAGATCACGTATAGAGGTTAAGATTTGCTTTTGGAGTCTGGCGTCAACGGATACGCAACCGCTTCGCGTAAACGGATTCGCGGCCTGTTATCCGTTTATCCGTTGCGCGAAGCATCCGTTGACGCCGAGTCCAAACCATGCCGCCGAAGCCGGAACGCGCCTAGAATCTGCCGGAACATTCAAAGTGCGAATACCCATCAAGCCCGTGCCACTCGCCGTCGTCGGCGCGGTGGAAGAAGCGCGGCCCACCGGAACGGCGATGGAAGATCACGTGGGGTATGGGCAAGTGCGGGTGCGCTGATTGTTTTGGAGTGATGATATACTGGCAAGTGCGTGGGAAAGGCGCATAGATATGTCTCAGACAGTTACTCTCGAATTGTCGGATACGATTTATCTGCCAGCGCAACGGATGGCCGAGGCCACCCAACGGCCGTTGCCCGACGTTTTGGTTGAGGCGCTGAAGGCCTCGCTCCCTCCCCTCGAAGGCTTGCCGCCCGCGTTGATTGCGGAGTTGGGCAGTCTGGAGACATTGGACGACGACGCGCTCTGGCGGGTCATGTTGAGCCGTTTGCCCGCCGACCGACAACGGAAACTTAATCGTCTGCTCCGAAAGAACAAGACCGGGAAAATGACGGCGGTTGATCGGGCTGAATTGGCCGCTTTGCAAAGCGATGCGGATCGCATCATGCTCTGCAAAGCCCGGGCGGCGGTGTTATTGCGCTTCCGGGGGCGGCGATTGCCAACGCTGATTGAGTTACGCAAGCTTACCCGATCTAATGCCAGCCTGCGCTACACTACAACGAATTCAAGGATATAACGAATTTGCCCCTTACCTTCAATTCGTTCCTTCCCCCAATTCGTTGTAGTGTGGAACGAGCCTGGAATCTGCCGGAACATTCAAAGCGCGAATACCCATCAAGCCCGTGCCGCTGGCCGTCGTCGGCGCAGTGGAAGAAGCGCGGCCAACCGGAACGGCGATGGAAGATCACGTGGGATATGGCAAGGCGGTTGTGCGGTGATGGCGTGGCCGCCGCGATTAAGGACGTGGGTGTAGACAGCGTTTGACCCAACCCACAATTTTGGCCTGTTCTGGGTGCAAATTTTCCGTATAAACGAAATAGCTTATACGGAATAATTCCCCCGACTACTTGTTGGCCGCTTCTTACAGGCAACTTGCGTATGGTCAATCTCTACGCCACTAAAACAGAGCCGACCTATGAAAACTTTATAGCAGTGTGTCCACACTGCAACTACGAGAATGTCTATAACCGCGTCAGCGATCTCAAGACTCGTGAGCCGATTGATTTCAAGGAGGTCGTCTGCCTGAATGAGAATTGCAGAAGGGCATTCAATATCAATGGCGATTTGGTTGCGCCCGCTTACACGTATCTCGTGCTTGACTGTTACAAACTCAAACGCGATAAGAGATATATGTACTGCATCCTGAATATTGCTCAGGCCTATGAAGCGTTCTTCGGCCTGTACCTGCGAGTAGAACTACTGTATAAGCCTTTCGGCCGTAGCCGCAGTCTTGAACTAGCAAGGCTCAACGAACTCGCCGCTGCTTTAGACCGAAGGATACGAACCTATACCTATCGCCCTCTGCGAAACATCTTTCTGAACAGGGTTTTGCGAGAAAACCCTATTAACTTATTGGATGAGTCCGAATCCATCATCGAGGGTCTTGACGGCTTAAGGGATGACCCTTCGGACCAAGCAATAGATGGGGCGACAGACAGGAAGCTCGCGCCTTTATTGAAGAAACTAAAAGACAGCGACATTGGTGAAGCGCGAAATATGGTCGTCCACAAATACGCCTACCGACCGTCGCTAGAGCAGGCAGAATACTTCATCGAAGAAGCGCGAGACATACTTTTCAGTCTTGATGCAATCATTGGCCCATTGTACGATGATGTCCAGTGGTACTACCAAACGCGCGGCTAACCCGCGCATGTAGGCGACGGCGCTCCGCTTCGCGCCTGATGCACACCGTTAGCCGCTTCCAGTAGTATAGCCGGGCCAGTTTCAACATAGAAGTATTCGACGATGAGAGATAACCTGATTTCAAAATCCTCGCAATGGGCGCAAAGAGCAATCAAGAGTTATCTCGACACGGAGCACGAACTGTTTTTTGTTCAAGCCGGTGTATCCTTCGAATTGCTTGGGAAAGCCTTTCTTGCAGGAATTCATCCGAGTTTGATTGTAGACAAGGATTTTGACTCTTTATTGCAAGTCTGTGGAGCAGGCACACATTCCAAAAGACCGCCCGGAAACATAAGAACCATCGGCGCGCGTGACGTTGTTGCACGAGTATCTCAAGTCTTGCCTCAACTCAAATCATACGAACAGCAGTTAGGGTTGCTTGCTGACTTGAGAAATGGTGCTGTTCACCTCGGCGTAACAGGCTCAACTACATTTACAGATGCCATTGGCCCATTTCTCCAGGCTACTCAGACTTTGCTAGAGTCTTGTGGTCAGCCGTTTGATACATATTTCGGCGCTTACACCGAAATAGCACGTAAACTACTGGATGAGTCATCACAGGAAATAGAGCGAAGAGTAGCCGTCAAGTTAGCCCGTGCGCGAGAAGCTTATAAGGAGAAATTTGGAGAACTAGAAACTAAGACCGTACAGCAGATTTCAGGTGTCATCTTCAAAACATACGATTTCTACAAGTATCAGGACGAACCAGAAGATTGCCCTGCCTGTTCCGAACTTGGCGTTTCTTCCGGCGACTACGAAGTAGAATGGGAGTACGCTGATTGGGATGACCCCACACCCGAACCCAAAGTAACGTTATTTGTCAATCACTTCTTGTGCAAAGTATGCGGGCTTACGCTTGAAGGCAGAGAAGAAATCAAAGCGGCAGGTTTGCGCGAGAAAATGGAAATTGAAGATGTTGACGCGGCTGACTTTTTTGAGCCAGACTACGAGCCGGATAAATGAAAGCCAAAACGCGGCTAACACCCGCCCAGCCGACGTTGCTTCGCTGCGCTTCGCAACGCGGCTGACGCGGAACGTTAGGCCAACACATAGGTCGGCCCCTACATGGAAATTTGAAATGACCAACCATCAAGCAGCCGTCCTCATCATCGGCGGCGGAATCGTCGGGTGCTCGGCGGCGTATTATCTGGCGAAGCGCGGCGCGAGCGCCATCCTGTTGGAGAAGAATGGCATCGGCAGTGGCGCGTCGGGGTGGTCGGGGGTGGGGTGCGGCATGGGGCGCTGTCAGGGCCGCTTCTGCGGCCCGGTCGCCGCGCAACTTGTCGCCGCTGAAACCGGAACGAGCCTAGAATCTGCCGGAACGTTCAAAGCGCGAATACCCATCAAGCCCGTGCCGCTCGCCGTCGTCGGCGCGGTGGAAGAAGCGCGGCCTACCGGAACGGCGATGGAGGATCACGTGGGCTACGGCAAGGCGGTTGTGCGGTGATGGCGAGGCCGCCGCGATTAAGGACGTGAAAACCACCCTGAGGGCGGGGACAAAAAGCGGATTGGGCTTCCGCAATTTATCCACCATGGGTGGCATACGGAAAAATTCCGCCGACTACAGATTAGGCGCACAAACATTGCACCGTCCAAAGGTTTTGGGTTATGGCATCGAAAAACGAAGGACCTCTCTCCCTAGCCGCAATTATTGGCGGATTGATAGTTACCATTTTAGGTGGCGTAGTTGTTGCTATACTGGTTGAAGAAGGTAGATTCGCCGAACCTGCTCCTGCTCAAACGGTAGTCATTGTTGTTAGTGCAACTGCACCGCAACCTACAGTCCAACCAACACTAGCTCCATCAATACCTACCCTGACCCATACGCCGCAGCCACTTTTGCCAACAGTTAGACCGCCTTCGGTAACTCCATTACCGCCAACGCCTGTGACACCAACGCTAACACCCTCATCTCTTGAAAAGTTAGTTCAGGTGAACGCAAACGCCAACTGGGTTGACTCTGGCATTTCTGTAGTAGCAGGTCAGGTCATTCAGATGTCCGCTTGGGGGCAATGGAGTAACGGTAAGTACTCAGATGGAACCCATGTATTTACACCTGTTTACGGGCCTGACGGGGGAAACACGCCCGAAAGCAAGTTTAATTATCCACTTCAAGGGAGCGGAGTCTTGATAGGAACACTAATCGGCAAAGTCGGTAATGACAGCCCATTTAGAGTCGGCTCGGATTTTCCCGCGACTACAATGGTGGGTAGTGGAAGATTGTATCTTGCAATGAACGATGACTTTAACTCGTTGAACGATAACGAGGGATTCGTAACAGTCAAAATCACGATATTTCGGAGACTGTAGCATCGTTACAGGGCAAAGGGCGAGTTCGGGGTGGATCTGACCTGGTGTAACAGGCCTAGAGCGGTAGCGTGAGTCTGAGCGAACGCCTCCCGCCACAGGTCGAGAGCGATCCGGC